>Ga0181471_100013_pt2 | contig 35281 bp, 49 predicted proteins | sample InSIn5gowninarea_FD_119083 | JGI IMG/M metagenome (GOLD analysis project Ga0181471, IMG submission 119083) | Clean room microbial communities from NASA Spacecraft Assembly Facility at Jet Propulsion Laboratory, Pasadena, California, USA -... ...
AATAACAAGTGAGTTAAATAAATCTTCATCAGCATTTATTATAAGTTCTTTGTATCTATCCCATAAATTGCCCGAATCATCATATTTTAAGTCAACATCTATACATTCTAAATTGCCAGATATTTTTCCGCAAATAACAGCAATGCCATAGGCATCATCATAAGAAAAATAACTGCTTAATTCATTTTCATTTATAAATCTTTCCTGAAAAGAACCCCATTTTATTCTTTTTTCAGGATTTGAGGGAACCCTAACTGGCCTTTTATCTTCAGCAACAGGAAAAACAGACAGATTAAGGGATAAATATTCTAAGGCGACGTGTTCAAAATCTATAACATTCATTTTACCTCCGGCTTTAAAAACATAGTTTTATTTCCTGTTTGTTGCCATTGTTTTTGAAGCCATATTGTATCATCATCACCCACACATAAAAATTGTTTTCTGTCAATTTTACCCAAAATCATTCCATCCCATCCGCCTTCCATCGTAGAAAAATCATTCCTACATTTCATTTGAAAATCAGTTGTATACTCATGGTTATATTTACCTGAAAATTCACAGCTAACAGGATCGTAAAGTTTTCCTGTTTGTATGCCTGTTCCTAGCTTAATGCTATCCCATGATTTATCTTCAATAAAAGGGTTTTCATCCAAAATAAGAATATGAAAAGGAAAGTCAGGATTTAAAACATTCTTAATCTTTTCAATTAAAGAATCATTAATTAAATATTGTGGCTTTACCTCTACTAAAATATCTAAATAAACACCTTTAATTTTAAAATCAGGTGACCATCCCTCTAAATCAAAAGGTTCATATTCATATTGCCAGCCCATTGCATCAAACATAGCAGCCCATCTGGCTTCAAGCCTGGATCGGTACAATCTACCCTTATACATGGTAGCTTTTGCAGGAATGTTGTATTTCATAAAATTTCATTTAGATTAAGTCTGACAACAATATAAGTACTAGCGTTCATTCCTGCTTTAGCAGCCTGTAAATGCAGGTTCTTGTGCTGAATATCGGTTAAGCTAATGTTTACCCCTTTTTTTGCAGGTTTTTCTATTTTTATTTTTTCTTTTTCCATACATTTATGTATAAATTATGTATATCAAATGTATAAATTAAACACATAAGAAACAAAAAACCTGAAATTAATTTCAGGTTTTTTATCTTATAAAATCCGGCTTAATTTTTCTGAATATACTGCTTTATCAAACTGGAAGTCATTTTGTTTTACAGGAAATTGCAAAGTAATGCCCTCAAGAGAAGTACACCTGGAAAAAGCTACATACGCCTGTCCATGATCAAAACATCCATTATCAAAGTCAATATGTATACTAGGAAGGGATAAACCCTGGCTTTTATGAATGGTTAACGCATATCCTAACGTAATAGGGAACTGCGTAAAACTTGCTTCTGATTCTGCAAATAACTGGCCTGAAATTTCCTTATATTTTATCTTACTCCAGTTGTATTGTAAAACATAAGCGGTTTGTCCGTTGTCAAGCTCAACAATTAATTCTAAATGGTTTCCTATTCCTTTGACAATTAAATTGCCTTTTTCATCAAAAATAAAATCTTGTGTTTTATCTTTATCTACCAAATCAAACGGATCAATACCATCAATTCTAATACCTCTAAATACACCTGTTGAACCATTTACATAGTTATCAACGTTTGCCAGTAGCATTACCCGGCAACCTGTTTTTAATTCAATAATATCTGATGCTGGCTTTTCGTTTATCGGTTGCCCTATTGTTTGCCCATATAAATAAATACTAGGTGAATCAATATCAGATAATTTTAAACGATTTAATTCTTCTACTTTTGCCTTTTTAGTACATAGGTAAACAGATTCTTCTTTAGCGGGTGCAATTTGCTTATTTATTTCAGTTATTAAATACTGTGAATGCTGAGGTTTTGGATCAGGATCTCTCATAAAGTTAAGCATATTTACAAACCTTGGATCGGATTGCCTGTGTACCTTTTCAAGCTTTATAAATGGTATTTCATTAAAACATTTGGCATGAAAAAAGAATCTGCCTCCATACGTATTATCTAAGTATTTTTTTGTGTTTATATCTTCATTGTTCACTACTGGTGGTAACTGCATTAAATCACCAACAGCCCGAACAAGTTTGCCTCCCCAGGGTAATTTTCTAGGATGTGAAAGGGTTAAGGTATTATAAATAAACTGCATCACATCAGATCTGACCATTGAAATTTCATCTATGATAAGTACGTCAAATGCTTTGACTTTCATAAATCCAAAATCCATAGGTGATAAATAAGGCTTACTTACTGGAATGATAAAGAATTTATGTAATGTCGTACCATTAATTCTTAATGCAGCAATTCCCGTAGGTGCAGTTTTTACAACTCTTAACCCTTTTTTGGGTGCAACTTCACTGCAAAAATGGTTTATTAATGTACTCTTCCCAGTTCCTGCGTTGCCTGTGAGGAACAAAAAAGGAATGGTTCTATCTGAAAGTATATCCAGATGCTTTTGATAATCTTCAAACATAATGTTAGTTGTTTAATTAGAAGGGATAAAAAAACTGGTTAGGGTTTTACTAACCAGTTTTGCAAATAAAAAAAGTGATTAAAAGGGTAAGTCACTTGGTCCATCTTCATCACCAATATTTCCTGCATATTCAACATCAGGCACTTTCTCAACCTGTTTTTTAGGATCAGTACCAGGATTTTTGCTTTGTGGTTTATTTGCTTTTGCCTGTTTTGCAACAATTTCTGTATGCTCTGGCGATTTTTCTATTTTTTTTCTAATGTATTCAGGTAAAGATTCAAATACCTTTTGGTTCCAGTTATCAAATTCAAGTAATACATTCTTATGTACGGCATCAATGGGTTTTTCAGATTTCTTCAAAGGTGAAGCTGACATAATAACCGGATATCCTTTTTTATTAGATTGAATAGATAAATTACAAAACTTTCCTAATAAAACCGTAATATCAAATTTCTTTGCTTCTTCTTCTGTAAAATCCTTGCCTCTCCAACCTTGCAAAAATTGCCTTAAATTTGCTTTTTTGTGCATACTTAACGCAAATTCTTTTTGTGCTGTTCTGATTCTTGTTTCCTTTGTTCCATCTTCCAACTCAATTTCATAAGTTTCTTCTGGCAATTCAAAGGTTAACAATACCTTTTTCTTTGTTTGTTCTTTTTCTTCAAAAGTTTCTGTTTGTGTACCCAGTTCAATCATCTGGTAACAACGTCCGAAATAAGTACCATTATCCATTGGTGGTACTGATGCTTTTGCTTCTGCTATAATGGGCATAATGTGAGCGTATTGGTTCGCCAACCTTTGTTTTAGTTTAATACTGCACTATTGCAGTGAGGGCAATACAAGGATCGAACTTGTACTTAACTGATCAGATTCGTGCTACCTGATTACACCAATTGCCCTATGTTTTCTTTATTTTCGGAGGTGATTTATATTTTAATTTCTTTTTCTTTGTCTGCAAAGATTTTTCTTTTTCCATTTGCTTGTATTTTTGTTTTACCCTTTCAATGGATTTTAAAGAATCTTCTGATAAAGAAGAAAATAAAATATCATCACGTATACTCATTAATATTGTAAATTGTCTTTTTCAACAATAAATGCACCTGCAAAACTGTTCTTTTTCTTTTCTGCTTCCTTAATGCCTTCCTTTATTAATTTTTTATCAGGAACAATTTCTTGTTTTATTTTCTTGTATTTGTTTGGCAGTAAATCAATATCAGTAATTATTACCTGTTCAGATTTTCTTGTGCTTATCTCAAAAGTTCCGGTTTTAATCTTACCGAATGTTTTCACCGCATCAATTAATCTTTCTTCAAGCAAATTACATAACCGTTCTTTTTGTGCGATGTACTTCTTTGCACGTTCAATCTCCTGTTTACCTAAGTCTATTTTTGATTGCAATTCGATAAGTAATTGTACATAATTTAAGCTTTTTTCTTTTAATTCACTATAATTAATTGATAAAGCTTTTTCAAGTTGAGGGGATAATTCACCCGAATTTTCCTCAACTAATTGCAGCAGTTTTATGTATTCTTCTTTGATTGAATAAAGTGAATGTTCCATAAGATTATTTAAGATTTTTGAGTACTTAAAAAAGTAATTGGATGGGAAATTTCAATCCATGTTTCCGGATCTGAATATTGATTGCCTAAATTAGCTGAAAATATATAAGCCTTTTTCTTAAATTCAATAATCATTTCTTCAGGTATTTTTAAACCTTTATTTTCTTCTAGAAATTGCTTTTTGGTATCGTAAATATCACTTTTTAAATGCTTTATTTTATCCTCTAAAAACCTAATTTCTTCATTTATCGTTATTAGTTTTAAGAGGGATTTTGTATTAATTTCTATATCTTTCATAGTATAAGTTGATAATTAATTGTTAGTAGGTTAAAGCGTTTGAATTGCCCATTATGCAGACAATGGGCAATTTTTTTATAGTTTTTTAAGTAATAAACCTCCATTTTTTACATGTTCTTTACTATTATAATCAAGCTTTTTTATTTCATCCTTTGTTGGTTTATACCATTCATGTGTATGTTTTAAGCTTTGATCAACATTATAAAAACTAGATCTTGAATAACCTCCGCATTTATCACAAGTTAAATACATAGGTGTTACACCTTCGTCAATATCTTTTGTTATCATTTCATGTCCAAATGTGCATTTATAGACATTAATTTTATCTTTAAAACTCATATTATTAATTATTTAAATTGTTTATAAATTCTTTTCAAGCCATGCCCAGGCAATGACTATTATTATTCCTGCTACGCAAAGGCATACAACAGCCTTTTCAAATGCTTTAGGACTTTTGCAAAATTCGTCTATCATAGTATTAGTTGTTAAAAGGGTAATTCATCCAAATCCATTTCAACATTTGTAAGCTTTTGTTTAATTTCTTCTATATTCATAATCTGTGTTGCAATTTCAACAGGTGTTTTATTAGCTGTCAATAATTCTTTTTGCATCACTTCAAGTTGCTTTTTGAAAACATCAAAAGATTGCTTGATTAATTGTTGATAATGTTCATCTAAGTTTGTCATAGTATTAATTATTAATTGTTTGTCTGTTTTCTTTTGCCTTTTCAAGCAACCCATGTATCAGCTTCTTATTAGAAGTGCTACGGGTACGCTTAATGATTTTATTTACATGTCCTACGCTTAAAGATAGTTTACGGGCTATTTCTGTCTGGTCACCATGCAGAAAGGATTTGTGAAAGTTTACTGGCAGTATGTCTTTGGATTTCATTTAATAAGTTGTTTATGAATGTTTTGAATCAGTTCACCTACTTTTTCAGTAAGGTTAAATTTGCGATCTTTATCCCGTATTTCTTCAAGCATCCTTTTTTGGTCAGTAGTAAGCCTTATGGATGCGCTTTTTTCTTTTGCCATAGTTTATAAACATTTATTTATTCTTCACCTAAAAATTCAACCTTTTCTATTGTAATATCTTTTAGAGAGCTTAAATTGTTGTTAGCCCATTTTTGAGCTATCTCAACAGTAGGAAATCCAACAACCCAATGGTTTTTATTAAATTTTTTTTGATAATAATTATTATAGGTTTTAGGCAAAGCAAAAACATTTACAATGTTATTTCCAGTATCAACCGAATGCCAGTCTTTAGAGGTTAATACTTCATATCCTTTTTTAATAATTACTTCTGAATAAGTATATACTTTTTTCCCGTTTTGATTTATTGTAGTTTTCATAGTATTAGTTGTTTTGTGATTTCGTATATACAAATATACGTAAAGCAAGCAATACAAGTCAAGTATTTTTAAAAATATTTTTTTTATTTTTTTTTAAAAAGGCAATAAAAAACCCTTACAGGTGACAAGTCTGTAAGGGTGAATGAACTAACAACTAATAATATGACAATCAAATATACAACAATTTTTTATATATTGTTACCTATATTTTGGTCAGGATTTTTATAAATGTATCTCTTTGGCTTTTTAACGGATAACTCCTCTAACTTTTTCTTATACTTATCATAATCCCTAACTACTTGTGCAGAAGCAAAAGCCACTCCAGCAGCAATCATAGCAACAGCTTCAGAAAACCATAACCTGCGTTGATGATCAGTACCTTCATACAAAGTAAAAATAATAAAATCAAATTGAGGTGCTGACTTTACCATAATAGCCATTGTAGGAATTAAAGTTAAAGCAATCCATTTCATCACCAGAAAATATTTGGGTGAAACCTCGGTAAACCGGATATAGAAACGTAGCAAACGCCTTTTTACTATGTACATAAAATCACTCATAAAGTATCAATAGTGTTACAATCATATTAATACCAGTTTACATCAGCTATAAAACAATTATTGCAGTTTCAATCGCAATAATGATTATTCCTATTATAGTTATTTTTGTATTCTTTTTACTCTTTTTTTTACCTTTTTCTTTTTCCTTGCTTAAATCGTTTGCAAGAACAGTTTTTTCTTCAATATGCAATTTATTTCTTTCCTTTAGTTGATTTATAGTAAACGTATTACTGATTAATAAAGAATCATTAAATTTTATATATTTTTCCTGTAAACCTAATCTTATTTGTTGTGCATGATTTACCCGTTGGATTTCTGCACAATTACGAGATAAGCCTATTATAAAATTCGCTTTCTTTTTACTCACTAAAACCCCATCGCCTGAGTTCCCCTGTGAGTGTGCTGTCAATGATACGCTTATCAGTATAAACAGGGACAGGCACATATTTAATTTTTTCATTCTTTTTTGCTTCTTCAATTTCCTGCATTAAATATTTATTAATACCTAGTATTTCCTGGTATTTCATTTCTGTTGAATCAAGTTTTTTTTGAATCACTTCATGTTTATTTACTTCTACTTTTTCCGGCTTCTTTAGAAGCGATTTAACAAGAAAATATCCTAAAGTGATACAAAGTATCGCAAGCACTCCGATAATCAAATGTACCCTATTTATTTTCATACTACAGCCTCTTTGTTTTCAGGCGCTAAAAACGGTTTGATGTATCCTAAGAATTGCAAACTGCCTATATTGCCATTTTTTACCCTCTTTAACCGCATCACATATTTACCATTGGCAATTCCTGACTTATTAGTATTTCCCTCTATTGTGGTTAACATGCCATTATCTACACTTTCAACTATTCCTATATGCCCTTGCCAGTCTCCTTTGCGTTGCCATGCCATAAAATAACCTGGAATAGGAACATCAGTAGTTAAACCTTTCTTTTTAGCATTGTTGAACGTTGCAACAGCCCCAGCAGAAAAAATATAATTATTGAAAAAATCCCTAGTCCAGGGAAATACTTTTATGTTATTATAGGCTTCATCCGTTACCTTTTCCACAAAATACGCACACCATGAATGACCGTTTTGCCAACCTGCACGTACCATATCAGCTTGAAATTTTTTATCTTTCCAACCTTCATTATTCCCTATTTCCTCTTGTCCTATGTAACTACGGGCAACTTTTAGTATTTCTGGTAGTATCCTATGCATTAGATTACGGGATTAGGTGCTGTTGTTGGTTTTGTAAGTGTTGGCATTTCAGCAAAAAAGAAATTATTAAATACGTGCGTTCCGAATCCTCCTGTTTCTGCCCTTGATTGCCCGTAATTATGGAAATTGGTATATGCCCTGATTCCCGTTCTTGTCCGTTTATAGCAGGATTCCATAAATGTATTTTTATAATACCTGTTTGGTGTCATTGCTTCAATATCAGCAGGGTATTCACCTCCAGAATTTAATCCATCTATCACTTGTGTAGTACCTGGAATATACCTGGTTGGACTCCATGCCCTTGCTACATAGTTACACATATTTATTAATACATCTTCATAACCAATAGCCGTACCCACGTTTTGCAGTACACCCGTTGAACCAGATAAAACAGCTTTCCTGTTGGATTTAAGATCCATTAAATCAAATACACCCATTTTCATTCGTACCTGAGCTAGCTCACCCATTGCAGACATTACCGTAACATTATACTGAAATCCGGTTTCTTCGCCTGATGGTGATTGCCTTTCAAAATCCGGCAACGTTCCATCAGGTGCTGAACCTACGCCTATGTGTTCCTCAAAGCTTAAGCATCCCAGTTTAGCTATTTCTTTTATCCGTGTATTAAGGGCCGATGTGCTGCTATAGGCTGCCCTGGTTTCTGAATTAGAATCATTGTGTTTAGCTGTTTTAGCAAGCACTATGCTGTGCCCTTTGTATTCAAAAATGGATGCTACTGCCCCCGCTAAAAAGCTCATGCAAGCCCTGCGGTTATTTAGCCACTTCATAAATGAAAAGATAGGCCAGCCTCCATCGTGTGTACGCTCATCAAAGGTTAATCTGCCAGAAGATATAGACCAGGTTTTATTTAACCTGTTTGATCGGCCACCGAAAACCGTATCATAGCTCATATTGGCCTCTGTTGAAAAGTAATCAGCAAAATGAAAGGCGTAGGTTTCAAAATCAGCTTTCAAGCTGTTCCATTCGCTTGTAGTTGGCAGCAAGTTTCTAAGCAGGAAATACGCTTTAATGCCAGAATATAAGGCAGGGGCTACAAGAAAGCCGGGGTTTGCATCGTTTACCTGCCCTGATACCCACCGCTGTGTATTGGAAAAATCAGCAGCAACCGGACGATCCGCATAAAAACGCCAGTAATCCCTTAATTTATTTAATATGGCAGACTTTTCAGAAGTTGATAAATCCGTATCAAATAAATATCGTAAGGCTGCATTGGCAGGCTGTATACCTCCCTGGTGCGGAGGGGATGCATCGCCCACATTGGGATCGGATGTATCCCAAATCATACCGAATGCACCCTTCATTATGTTTCCTATGGGCAAATTTTCATAGTTTGTACCTCTAACCCTGCCACTTCCTTGCGAAATATCAAACCATCCTCTATCCCTTGCCGATTCATTTTGTGCAGGCTGTACGCCTGCTGGCACGTCTTTCCATGCATCAAATACAAGTGTTGCTGAACTTGATAAACGTACCCTTGAGCCTCTTGGATACGCTTTATTTGACTGCCAAACTTCACCATACGTATTCCAATAAGAAGTATTAGTAATGCTAATTCCTGATGGTACATTTTGAACGGCTTGATACGCACGTCTGGAACTACCTGATCCGGATAATACCCATGTACCCGAATTATAAGTATTAGAACTGCTATGATTGGGTAATGGTGCTGTAGTATTATATAAAGCAGGACCAGGCCAGCAGAAATCAGCAAGCGGTTTACTCATAAACGTATTTGCCCTGTCTTTAATAAAGGTTACTGAACCGTTTATTTTTGAGTTATAAGTATTTACCCTGGCATTACTTGTATTTGTTGGTAATGGGTTTTTAAACCTGTTTTGCAAAAACACAATTTCAGCATCAGAAAACAGTATATTCTCACCTGTTGGATTTTGCGGTTGCTGCTCTCTTTTCCAACCAATAGAGGCTGTATGCTGCCCGTTTAAATTCTTTGCATTGATAAATACTTTATGTTCACCTGCGGCGAGTCCGCTTAAATTCAGTGTTCCGCTTGTTTCGCCTATATCCCATCCTGGTAGTAATATCCAATCAAGTGAACTGTCAATAGGTGCAACAGCATTTAATGAACTAGCTTTATAATACCTTACTATATCTGCTGATCCACCTGACAAAGCAAACTCAATTACGGCTTCATCTTCGTATGAATCGGATGGAACAGAAGTAAGGGTTACGTTAGGAATTTCCCCTAATGGTGTTTGCGGTTCAACCCCTTTTAATTTTACAAGTATTCCATCCTGTTCTACATAAACAGATTCTATTGGATGAAAGCCTATGCCTTCAGTGTAAATTTTTAAGTTTAGATCAGCCATTATATTAGTTATAAACCCCTGTATTTTGATAATCTATTATTTCTGCATCGCTTGCAATCGTGCCTCCTATCTGGAAGTAGGTAAAGCCAAAGTAACCACTATATAAATCAAAAAATCCTGGTAAGCCTGTTGAGTTAGAAACCCCGTTTCTGCCTCCTACCGTAAAATTGTTCAGTGATACCGTTCCTGGCAAGAAATCACCTACAACAAAAGCTTGCCCTTTGTAAATAACGCTTATTCTGCAATAAGTAGTACCTGAAACTACTACGGCTCTACCAACAATTGTAAAATCAAAGGTATGATTAGGTATAGCTGAATTGTTTAATCCAGTAAAAACAGGCAGTGTTTGTTCCCATGTTCTAAAATGTCCACCTAAATCATTTCTAAGGTGCATATAAATAGAATACACCGAATTGATATACCTTGTTTTCATCATTAACCAAGGATCGGGATCAGTGTTATTGGCAAAACTAATAATACAATCTTCACCTGGCGTAAAGGTGTTGGTACGCATCTGGCAACCCATGATCCAGTTATTGCCTAATGCAATAGAGGAAAATTGCACCGTAGCATACGCCACTAAAGAAGCTGTATTGGTATTGTCAAAAAATGCCCCGTATTTGCTAGGCTGCGTACTATCTAATACCCTTGCATTTTTAGTAATACCTCCTGCTGAATACGTGGCTCTTGTTGTTGTACTGTCAGGTAGTTTTTGATTGGTTACATACCTTTCAGCAGGCATCGCTTCACTATGATCAAATACACCTGAACGTGAAGCATCATTTTTGATTAGTAATAGTAACTTATCAAGCTTTGTTAAAGCTGTTGCACCTTCAATTGTTGTAAAGGTAAAGGTAAGCGACCTGGCTGATGGATACCCGTTAAAATAGTTTACAATTTCTACTTCATAATCGGTTAATTCATCAAGTCCTGATAAGGGTATATTATTTTCATTCCTTTGTACACCATTTATTAAGTAAGCATTTGAACCCTGTTCACGTACCCAAACTAAATAATAATCTGATTCCTCTTGTTCTGCCCAGATAATCGTTGCTGAATTTTCCGTAATGTTTTGGGCTGCAATCGTGTTTAACCGTACATATTTTGGCCTGCTGTAAAACCGCAAGGAATACGCGCCAATTGGCGGAGGTGTATCACCAATAAAGTCTATCCAATAGGTTTTATCAATTTCTTCTGCATCTGGTATGCCTAAATAATTACCTGTTATCCTGTCTTGTTCAATAATCATAAACTTACCACCTGCTGTGATTTCTATGTTATTGATCTGAGTTTGCAGGTCAGCATCTTTGTCAATTAAACCATCAATAATAGGTTCTTGCCCTATAATATACTGATCTAACTCATTATCTAAACCATTATAATCGTCCCGTAAGGCTTGTAAATCTTCCTGAATTTGCGTATCGTCAAATTCCCCGTTTCCAGAATTTGAATTAGAAGATTCTTTACTATATGAAAGCCAAACCTGTTCAATCAAAAAACCATCTTCATCTAATGAGAATCTATCTAATTGATATGAACCGTTTAAATCATAATTTCTAAGTAAATGATCTTCTAAATCATATACAGCAATACCAGGTGTTTGCCTGGAGGGTAAAACAAGTACATCATTTAAAGGCGCAACCCCTATTTCAAAAGATTCAAAAGTTTCTCCTACATTTACTGATGAATAAATATTAGTAGCTATTTCAATCCTGCCTACTCTTGTTGCCTGATAACCTGTTACATAAGCATATAAACCATCTGCACTTAATGCAATAGCTTCAAAACGTCCGGTTAAATCAATATCTGTAATTAAACTGTAATCAGCTACATTATAAATCCTTATATGGCTTGTAAGTGTAGATGTATTCCATACAAGTGCAAAAAGCTTTGTAAAGTTAGCATTAAATATATGCTGAACTAAATTTATGCTTAATGTAGATGATTCGCTTGTAATTGTTTGCGTTATAGGATTTATTATATATACTTTCCATTGATTTGTACCAACAGAAGAAAGAGCATATAAAAGGGAAAAATTATCATTGAATTTACCGTAATTAACCCCAAAATTTGCAGCCGTATTATTTGAAAGGTTTACTACATATTTAGCAGCAAATCCGCTGGGATTCATTAAATATGCTTTGTTTCCTACTTCATCTAAATGAATTTCTGTACCTGATACATTTGCTATTGTGGCTGATAATGTCCATAAGTTAGCCGTGGATACGGTATATATTCTAAATTCATTTCCTATAATAGCAAAAGCTTTGTCGCCTACTTCATTATAAGCCAGTGCATAGGTTTGTCTTGGATTGTTAAAAGAATCATTGCCTAATGGTATTGTTTGAATGGTTTCAAAGGTTGCAGCAGATATTATTTTTATGCTTGTTGCCTGGGTTAATGGGTTTTCTGCACCATAAGCAAATACAGATCCATCTGATGAAACGGCAAATACTACATTATCTGGGTTTGCATCCGTAAAATGCTCTAATATTTCACCATTTTCATAATTGATGATGTAAATATTTTTTTCAGATATGACAAAAACAAGCGACCGTAAAGGTGCAAAATAAAATTTACGGTTAAAAGCAGTAGTAACAGGTATGACATCTTTTGAAGGTTCGCCATAAATAAAAGAAAGCATTCCTGTTTCCAAATATTCCGGATGCGTAGCATAATGAATATTTCTTGCGTTATTAGTTGCAAAAGATGCAGGTACACCTTTTTGATACTTTGCAGGAAGTCCGGTTGTTTGTTCCCACCTGGCAGTATCAGCAAGTCCTGCGCCTTCGTCTACTTCATGCCATTTAATGGCATCAACCTCTTTACCTGGGTTTTCCCTTAATATAAATCGTTCCCCGTTAATCTGTTGAAAAATCCATCCGTACTTTCCTGCTAAATCAGTAGTTGGAAATGTTAAGGCAGGTTCAAATACATATTGCCCATCTGATGTATTGTTATTACCAAGTGATAAACCTGCAAACTTAAAAACCGTATGCGTATTTGTTTTATCCCGAATGACTAAATAATTCTGTGTATCTGTGGTTTGTTCCTCTGTATTATTTCTGTCTAAAAAATAAAAGCCTGATGTAAAAACAGGCATATAGGTACTATCATTTTCAAGTACAGCAACAATTGTATCATCTGGATGCACATCAGCCCCTAACCAGTCAAAATCAAGTAACGCCTGCATGTTGCGAAGCTTAATGATTGCTTTGCCTGTTTGCAGTTGCAATATGATTTGTTCAAGTCCTCTTACCTGCCCTATGTTTAGTTTATCTTCAGCTAAATTGAAATACGATTGAAGTATTTTTAAAAGCTCATTCCGTAGCTTTTCAGGTGAAATTAATTCATCTGTATTGTCTGGCAGATTTTGCAGATTACTTTGCTGATGCTGTTTTCTTGTTATCAGCAATCTGGGTAATGATGGAGGTAATTCTGGTTGCTCTGCCATTGTTAATTATTGTTTTGTTGTATCATAACCACCTGTAAAGCCTCTTGTAAATGCACCTTTAAATAAAGTTGTATCGCTTGCAGAAATTTCATATACTATATCCACTTCAATAACATCTGTTTTTAAGTTATGTGTTGAAGAAAGTAATTTACCAAAAATACTTAATTCTGTAACAAACCTAATGAACTCATTAAATAATGGGTGATGGCATTTATAAACCTGCAAGGTAACTTGTTTTTTCACCCTTGCAATAGATAAGAAAGTAGTTAACTCGCCATTAAGTAAACCTTGCTTTAATACCCTTCCATGCCTGTAATAACGTTCCATAATAGCAACAGCAGATAAATGATAATTAGGTGTTGACCTTCCATCAATAAAATTTACTTCATTGGCAACTCTATAAATATCACCTTCAGGTACAATGCAAAGCAAGGTAAATCCGGTATCTGAATATTCATCCGGTGCAAGCATAATAGATTCAATGTCATTTGAAAAACGTGAAATCTGATAGGTTACTTTATTTTCACCTTCATTTTTGTTAATACATGAACCTTCATATTCAATAGTAGACTCAAAAAACTGCGGATTAGCAGGTTCACTATATTGCAGAACTTCATACCTGGGCATCTTATTTTTTAAGTATTCATAACTCTTTTTAAATAAGTTTACCTTGTATAAGGGCTGCAAGGTTGTATCTATTACGCCTTCCCATTTTTCAAAAAAAGAAAGATGTTCTAACTGAAAAAAGCCTTCAGGATTTACATAAAAAAACAGGTTGAACTTGTTTAATTCTTCAAGCATTGATTTTAAAGAAATCTTTGCCTTTGTTTGAGGCTCACTGGAATAATACCGTTTTATATCGCTTTTTCCTGCAATAAGGATGTCTTTAAATTGATTGGTTTCAAAAGTAGTAGGGTTTATATCTTCAGTTAAGAAAGTGCTTTGTATGAGTCCTGAAACGGGTAATAAGTTAGGATCTGTTTGCTCGACTAAAAACGATACTACATCTATTAATTTCCTGCATCTATCAAAATAAAAACTGCCATATTCCCAGATTACTTTGGCATTTCCGAAAAATTCCCAATGCAAACATTCTGATGCCTGCAAATAATTTTCGGGTACGGTATCACTGCAAGCAATGAATTTAATTTCTGGATGTTTTACAAGATAAGGAGGTATTAAGCCTTTTATTTCATGTGTTACAAAATTGGGTATTTGCGGAGGTCTGCCCCACTTGGTACGTCCGTCTGGAAGTTCCTCAACTACTACCCATCCAGAACCGTTTGGCCTTACCTGATCTCCGTTTTCATCTAAATCGCTTCTAAGCGTATAATCAACTTCTCTAAAATAAATAGAACGTTTATATTCTTTATTAACACCTATAAAGTTAGGTTCTTTGTAATAATGGTTTAAAAATACCCCGTAGCTTTCCGGTACGGCTTCTGGTGATTTGCTGTAATCGCTTCTGCCAAATTCAAATACTTTTTGCAAATCAAGCTTTGTAGTAGCTGTAAATGTTTCTTCTACTTCTAATACATTGTGTTCACGCTCGTATTCCTCTAGTAGCAGGGTATACTTATCAAAAGGTGCAATATTAAAAGTTACCTCACAATTTGACAAATCCCAATTCTTACCATCAGCTACAGAAAAAACACCTTTCCAACGTAAAACCCATTCGTAAACTGCATTAACTAGCTTCTGTTCCTCTATTTCAAAAAAGATAGGTATACACCTGTTTAATGATTGTTCAACCTTTAAAAGCTCTTTAAAATCGTTTTCCTTAAATGTAACGCTGCCAGATAGTTTTTCTCTAAAGAATATAAATGAACTTTCCTGTTCATATTTCAAAGACAGATCACCCCCCAAAGGATTACACTGAAAACGTTCGCCTTCAATGTCTAAGAAGTAACGGTATACGGTAATTTCTGCCATTTCTTAAAGGTAAAAAATATTTTTAAAAAAAGTTTATTAAATGTGAAGGCATAAAAAAACCCTAACTATAAGTTAAGGCTTTTTTACTAGCGTTGATATATAAAATGTCCACCATTGGAGAACTAAAGATAATATTTTATGCTATCAATAAAAATATTATCTAATAAAGTATTCTTTTTTGTGTATAAACTTAATCTTTCTTCATCTGATAACCATTTCCACAAAGGGTTATTTAAATCATACTCATAAAAACCACTATATAAATCTGTTCCACTTACTTTTTGTTTATTAAAACCAAATCTTTCATCCGTTGAATTATATTTATCAACATAATATTTTTCTCTTGGTGCTAAATCAAACCTTGATGTTAATTCAAGTAATGACATAGTAAGACAATCAACTCCATGTATATTTACAAAAGGTTGAAGCTTAGAAACATTTTTGTTGCCTTTTAAATCAAGATAATGTTGTTTATATCTTTCAAATAACCACCATGTTTTACCTATATATACCCTGTTATCAATAGTATTAGTAATTATATAAATACCTGGTTTGTTTTTATTTTCTTCGCTAATATTAAATTTCATAAATATTTGTTTTCTTAAATATATCAATTACTTTTGATAAATCAAAATAAAATGATATGAAAACAATAGCCGAAAAAATCAAAGAAAAAGGAATTACTAAAACAAAGGTTGCCGATATGGTAGAAATAGACAACGCAACACTTTCAAGAATAATAAAAGGTAAACAAAAATTTACGTCTACTCAATTAATAGAAAAGATTCATTTGTACTTAGATAACCTAAATACGAATGATAAAAAAATATTTGAAAAATAAATATCAAACAATTTTGATTTCTCAAATAAGTCAATTATATTTGATTCATAATAATAAACGCTAATACTATGACAATTGTAACAAAAATTTCTGGTTCATCTTTAAATGAAAAAGTAAAAGCTGAAATTACTAAACAATTTCCAACCCTTACAAGCATGTATAAAAAACATGTACCTGGTGTAGGATATGTTTTTTATTTAAAACAAGGTGAAAAAACTTTAGGTAAAGTATTCAAAGAAGGTTCACAAATGGTAATATTTAACGACAAAAACAACTAACAACATGACAAATTTAGAACAAGAAGCAAAATTTATTCAATCCAGAATCCTGCATGTACAGCAGGATTTAGATAATCCTACCTTAAACAGAGAAAGCAAAGAAATGTCTGCTCATTTACTGCTTGCCTTGCAAAAACACTTGAATTTAATACTTGAATTAATGAGAGAAGAAAACCCAATTTTAAACAGCTAATATTATGACAATTATTGACAACAAAATCAAAAACATTTGTAATGAACGTATTGAGGTTTATCAGAAATGGATAAACCAATATAATGAACAGGTTCAAAAAATGGGTTTTTTATATGCTATAGAATGGAGAATAGATGAGGTATGCAAAGCAACTTATGGTATACAAAAAATACAAACCCTTTTATATTACATAGACAAAGAACCGGAAAAACTGCATGATTATTTAAAGCATGAAATTAATAGAATAACCAAAGATTTTTATAAAGGTTACTTTGTAAAAGAATCTACTTCGCCAATGGCAAATTTAATTCATACATGGAAGTATCAGACAGATGGTAGCTTAGTACAGTTTTATGAAAATATTTTATTGTTTATCTAACCATAAAAAAGCCCTTAACCAAAAATTAAGGGTTTTTTCGTTTATATGGTTTGATATTAGGAAGATTCTTTAGCTTGCCATTTGTAAGCCTGTTAGCCTTACTCTATGGGTGTAATTATGTCTCTTAATAATATATCCATCAGGAGTAGATTGTATTAGTTCACCTAATGTTTTCTTATCAATACTTTGATTAGTTCTTACAATTTTAGCAAGCAGTATTTTCATATCTTTCAAATCTTTTTCAACCTTTGAAAGATCCATGGATTTCTCAATACTTAATACCTGATTTCGTTGCTCTACTACCTTTTTAGATATGTTCCTATTTAAATAAATAGGTTCATTTCTAAAGCTTTCTGCAATTTCCCTTGTTTTAGCCGTTATTGGTGCAATCTTGCCAGCGTTAATTGCTTCAAGCAATGGTAAATATTTAGCTGTCATTTGCTTATTTATGGCAAACAAGTATTCATTGCCTTCATATTCAGCTAATTTTTTACCGCTTCCTGAATCTATTAAATGTATACCTTTGTTTTCATGTGATGCACCTTTTAACTGTTTACCTTCTAAGTCAAACCCTCCCCCTGTTCTAAATGATGGACCGCCAGAAGTTGCTGAAAATGCTTTTGCTTTTGCACTGGCAAACGCTGCTACCATTGCTGTAATTGCACCTATGGCTAAAATTTGTCCAAGTGGAGGTAATATAGGGCTTGTTACTTTGAAAATATTAGCTGATGCAGTAATTAATGAACTAGCCTGGGTAATGGTATCTGCTATCATTTGCGCCCGTTGAATCTGCCTTTGCCTTGCTACGGCTTGCGCCCTTTCCCGTTCAATTACCCGTATTCTTTCCCTCTCACCTTCAACATCACTGGCGAACCCTTGTTTATTTAATTGTAACTGCGTTTCTAAGTTTTCCTTACGCTTTTCTATCTCTTTATCGTGCTGATCAATTGCCTGCTGGCTTGCTTCTATTTGTGAAGCAAATAAATCATTGACAGAAGTTTTTAACTGATTAAAAGTTGCTGCAATCGTAGCAAATTCTTCATCTGTTAAGCCTAGTGCTTTGGCAATAGAAAAATCTTCATTACCTAACTTCTTTAACTGATCGTTGGCATCATTAATAAAAGCTTGCAGTTCTGCCCTTCGTAAATCGTATTGCTCACCTTCATACCCAATTAATGCTGCTGCATTCTTTTGTGCTGATTCAATCTGAACCCTTAATATAGCTGCCTGTTGATCCCGTTCAAAGTCTAATCTTTCTCTGGCAGTTGCATCATTATCCGGTCTTTCAGCTTCAATCCTAGCTGTTGCTAAGTCCTGTTCAAATTGAATGGCTTCTTCTGCTTGTCTAAGCCTTATGGCTGCAATATCTCTGGCTTTGGCTACTTCCAGTGCCTTAATGATTTCTGCGTTGTTCTTAGCCAGTGTAATTTCTTCCTGATACCTGCGTTCAAGGGCTTCTATTTCCTTTTCGTTAGAATCTGCCCTTAAATCGAATAGTTTTTGTTCTTCTTCTTTTTCAAGCTTTGATATACCGTTGAAATATTCCCGTAAAGCTTGTGAACGCAAGGCATACAATTGTTGAACCTGTTCTTCATTTAATTGTCCGTCCTTACCTGCTAACTTTTCTTTTTCAATGATGGTTTTTTCAATTAAATCAATTTCCTTAGTAGACCTGTCGAGCATGGCATTTAAATACTCTCTGCTGTTCTGGTCTAACCCTGCAATTCTTGCTTCATTTGCTTTTTTCTCTAAATCAACTAATTCTTTGTTTAAATCTTCTAATGCTTTTTTTCTTTCCTCTCCTGATTTTTTTTCTTCTTTTCCAAGTAAAGAATTTAATTGTTTTTGCGCCCTTTCAATTTCTTTGCCTAATGTCTGTACACCTTTGATAGTTTCACCTTTGGCATTGGTAAAATCTACCATTGAAATAGCTGCCTTTTGTTGTTCCTGTAATTTTTTGATAGTTTCTTCCAGTCCTGCAATTAATCCGGCTTGTGTATAATTTACTTTCTCTATTGAATCACTTGCTTTTTCAGATTCAACAGTTATACCCTTTAAACCTTGCAAAACTAAATTAGCATCATATTTTTGTTTTTGTAAAGTATTTAATCTATCCTGTAATGCTGCAATTTCATTGCCTGCCAATTTTGCCGGAACTACAACACCAAATCCCGTTTGTATATCTACTGCACCTCTTTGCAAATCCCGTTGTATTTTTACTATTTCAGCATCCAGTTTTTGCATAGCCGATGTTTGATCCTCAATAGCATCAGCATTCATGTGTTCTGTTAATAATTGCTGTTGCCTGATAAAATCTTTTGCTTTACCTGTGGATATATCCAAGGCATTTCCATATTCATCAAATTGAGTAATAGCAGTAGGAACGGTTTTACCAATTTGGGTAATAGTATCTTTTAATTCTTTCTGCTGATCGTCGCTTAATTTGGATTTGCTTTTTAAATCTTCATATTTAGCAAGCAGTGGATTTAAGCTTTTTTCTAAATTATTAAAACTTGCCTGCTGATTTTGTGCTGATTTTATAGACGCATCCGTACCAGAAATTAAATTAGTAATTCCGGTAACTGCACCAGATAATAAAGAAATAAAGGTACTTAATACACCAGATGAACCGTTGCCAATAGCTAAAAACAATCCATCGAACGCATCACCTAAATTACTGATTTGACCACCCAATGTACGGCTTTGTGCTTCCATACCGCCAGCTACACCTGTAATATCTCCAAGCGAAACAATATAATCCTGAATGGCTGAGGCTGTGTTATCAACAACGGTTTTTTGTTCCTTGAAAGTAAAGGTAACTTTATCACCTTCTTTACTTGCACGAATGCCAAACTCTTTTAAACGCTCAAATTCTCCTGTGACTGCATCAATTTGGGCTTCTGCAAGCTGTTCAAATGATTTACCCTGTGAAGCTGCTAAATCACCTAGTTTTATGATTTCTTCTCTCGAAGGTTGTAAGCCTGCGTTGGTAAGCCTTACAAAGCTAGAAGTTAACTGTTCAACTGAAAAAGGTGTAGTTGCTGCAATTTCTTTTATCATTTCTAAGGCTTCTGCTGCCTTATCAGATGAACCAAGTGTATTAGTTAATACAGCGTTAAAAGTCTGGAAACGGGCTGTAACATCAAAAATCTGTTTACCAATATCTAATATTTTATCAACAGCAAAAACGCCAGCAATACCTCCAATAACCCCTCCTGCAATACCTTTGAATATGCCTGATACCCTTCCTGCAATACCTCCTAGATTATTTGTGGCTTTCCCTACATCTTCAGTATCACCTTTTAATTTTTTTAATTGGGCTTGTGTTTCCCGTAGCTTTACATTAAACCGTTCAATTGCTACCGGATTATTAGAACGGTTACGGGCTTCAGTTAACAGTTTTTCTCTGTTAATTAAATCATTGATTATTCCTGATGTATTGTTTTTAGGTGCAGGTTGAGGTTTATTTTTTTCCTCATTCAGCTTTTTTATTTTAGCTGTTAATTCATCAATTTCTTTTTTTAAATCTTCATAGCCCTTTACATCATTTTGAAATTTAGCTTGTGCATTTGCAGCCCGTTCAACTTCTGATGTAAAAGCTTTTTGAGCTTGTGCGGATTGCGAAGCTGCCTGAACGGTTTTTCTTAATTCTTCATTAAATTGTGCTGTACTTTTTGCAGGATTGGCAAAGGCATTAGATGAAGCTTTAGAAGCATTTAAAAGGCTTTGGTTAGCTTCATTTAAAGTTTCCCTTAACTCTCTTGCTTGCCTTATGGCAGAGGATAAATCAAGATTGTAGTTACTGTTTACAACGTCTGCCATTTTTACTTTATTCCTTCTTTTTCTAAATACAACTTATTCCATTCTTTAAAAATATAGGCATTATATTTTTTAGCCTTATATAATTTATAACAGGCAATTACTAAAAGTAAAAATAATACGGCAATAACTATTATTAAAAACGTAATCATTTATTATGTTCCTCGTAATAGTGATTATAGAATTGATTGTATTGCCTGTGTAGGTTACGCTGCTGACGTTTTCTGAAGGATATAACAATGGATGCAAGCAGGATGAAAATAAAAATAATAACTAAAGGTATCATAAGTTTTCTTGTTTAGTGGTTTGAGCTTGTTTTATCTTTTTGTTTTGCCCTTCTTGCCATACTTTCAGGTAATCAAAGAAATCAAAACAATCCATACCCTTTAACGCTAAAACTTCTACTTGTGAATGATTTCCTAACATATTAAATATTTTTACCCAGTCTTCCCGTAATTCCCTTTCCTGGTCATATATTTTTTTTACTCCTGTTTCTTTTCTTCCTGTGTGATTGAAGTATTTGGGAAATTCGGCTTGTAAGCTTCCTCTAATCTTCCTGCGAATCCTTTGGCTAAGGTTATAAAAAAAAGCGGATCAATGTTGGCCTCCATCCAATCTTCTTTTTTAGATTCCATTGTTTTTTCATCCCATATCCGTATATCTTCATCCTTTTCATTACAGAAAAGTGTACAGACTTCAATAGCAGGTATTTTATTATGGTCTACGTTTTTATAAGCTTGTTTTCTGTTTATTAAGATATAACCTGCTTCAACTCCTTTGCCTTGATTGATAAGCTTTATTACTTCATCATCCTGCTTATATAAATTATCATGCGTAAGGTTGAAATTAAACCAAATATCATATTTCATCCATATTGCCAGCCTTGCAATAGATAAGCCTGTAATAAAATATGTCCTACCTGATGGAGTAGTAAAACTTTTAGAACTTGGATCAAAATTTAGTAATTCGTAAGCCATTTACAGCGTTTTTTGTAACAAGTGTGCAATATATACAGCAAAGCAGATTAAAAATATATGCAGAAAAAAATTGTAATCTATGCCCGTAAAAAATACAAGATATACATAATATAACATCGTGTAAAAACCTGCCATACACCTACTACAAGCAATGATAGGTTTCCATAAGTAATCTTGATGCAAGTTTTTACCTCTTTTGTTTAAATTCCATTCATTGAGCATTCTATATAATGGGCTTAGAATCATGCCTGTATCCATTAATATTTTATTCACTACAAAGCAAACAAAACTAATACACAATACTATCAGCAGAATACAAAGGATTAGGTGCATAAGCAGAAAGTTCAGGAAGGCAATTATTTGATAAGTTGAAATCAATTGTTAAATCTATTCCAAGTGCTGTATAAGGGAAAGTTAAATATTGCGTATGTGTTTCTAAGTAGGTATACCTTTCAAATAAGTTTACACCAACAGGCACAGTGGTAATACCCGTAACCTTAATAAACTGGTAATGCTTGTACTTCTGATGAATAACCACTGCATTTTTAGCTTGCAGTACAGGCAGTTTATGTATGATATGATGAGTTACAATAGCAGATGCAGAATCATATAATAATTGTAATTTCTCTGTATTAAGCCAGCCTATTAGTCGTAAAGTAGCTGTATACTTTATGGCATTAAATGAAGGATCGAATTTAACAAACCTTACGCCAGTTAAATCTTCAAAGTAAAAAATAGATTTATAAGCAGGATCGGGAATTAACATTGTATATGTTCCTGTCTTTTCGCATTCTGCCTGGTTTAAATTATACCCTAAAGGATAACGTTCTATTTTACCATCTTTATTTTCCTTTTGAGCAACTTTTACAAGTCCGGCTAATCTATCCGGTTCAATAAAGGGTAAATCTTTAATGTAGTATTTTAATATTTCTGCTAAATCTGCTGTCATATTATTTTTCTTCTTTACTGTTCACCTTTGCATACGTTCCATTAGATACTGAACCTATAAGCCTGGTTAGAAAGCTTTTAGCTGCTTGTGTTGCTGCTTTATCACCCGTTTTTAAAGTTAAAATACAAACCGTTTCTGTTGAGGAAATAAAAGGAACTAATTTAAAGTTCAAACTTTTAGCAAAACAAGCTTCTAAATTTGTTTGCCAGCTTAAATAAAGTTCCGGATCTTCGCTTAATGCTTTGGCAAGTATTTCAACAGCCTGATTTACATTTAATTTATCTTCTTTTATTGATGTGTCCATATTATTTAGCTGAAGTAAGTAATTTTAAAAAACGCTTTGCAGCTTTTTGAGCTATTTCATTTATATCTGTATATCCTTCAAGTTCACTGTTTACATATTCTTTTTCAATACAGTTTTCTAAATTTGCTTTCCAAATTTCATAATAAGCAGTATCTTCTTTCAATGCTTTTGAAATTATTTCTATTGCTTCCCTAACTTCCTGTTTACTTCTCATTTCTTTAATGCTTTTCTAATGACATTAAAAATATATTGCTGATGGTAAGCATATGTTTCCATTGTTTGAAAACTTGGTTCTATACCTATATTGGTAAGCATAAAATAAGTTATATGATTTGTTTCATGTACCAAATATTCAACAGGTGTTTTTTTACTGTTAAGTAAAAGATATATTCCTTTTGGTGTATCTATGGTATAAGCAACAGCAGGTTTTTTAATAAAACTATCATCTGTTGTTTTTAATCCTTTATACTTTTTCTTTGCTTTATTAAAAGCTTTTTTCAAATCTTTATGAACGCATATAACTAAATCATAAGGATAACATTCTAATTCTATAAGCTTACAAAACACTTTCACAATAATTAATTTAAATGCATATAATACATTTCATAAGCTACTAAAGGAAAACCTAAAAAGCCAACTACAACAGGCATAAATAATAAATGATAATGACAGTTTTTAAAATCTGAATGTATGAGTTCTTTCATTTTAAATATTGATGTAAATTCTGCTTATGTAAATAGGCGAAAATTGCAGGAGTATATTTAGCTGTTTTAGTAATATTTCCCCTATGATTAAAATAAAGAAAATCACCATCTTTTTTTACTCTTATACAAAACTCTTTTAAACGTTCAAATTCAAATTTTTCAGCAGCATCTTTTATTACTTCCATTAAATATTCCCTTGTTTTCATAACCATTTTTTTACAAGTGCTGTAAGCCTTCTTTGTGGTATGTCGTAAATCTCTAATAATTCGTCTTGATTAGGTTGCAAAAAATTGAAACCTAATCTTTCAATATTCCATCGTATTTTGTTTTCAACTTCTTCATCCGATCCACCAACCCTGGCTATAAATAAACCACCTCTTTTAATTACTTCTTTTACATGAATGCCATTCCACATACGACCAGTTAGCGTTATTATGTAGTTTTTGTTACTAAAGTTGTATTTCTTCTCACGGTATGCCTTGTACTTTGAGCTATAAGCTTTACCAGGAATGCCTTCACCCTCCTGGATACGGTTACGGATAAGCGATATACTTACAGTAGCCATTTCTTCTACAATAAGACTGCCCTCTGTCTCTAATACGTTAATGAACGTATCAATATTTCTTATAAATTCGTTGTGTGTCATATTGGCTGTAAAGTATCTCTTACTTTATAACTTCTGTATTCTCCTTTACGTTTCCAATCTTCACCAACATCATTTGCTTGATATTCCATTTCCCTGGTAACTGTTTTCTGGTAAATGCCATTTTCAAATAGAATTATCTCAAATCTATCTTCAAAAGGTGATTTATAATTTCCGAATACATCTATCATATCAGTATTGTTCCCTTAGTCATTTTAAAACCTGTTGTACCTCCGCAAACAAAACATGAATCCTTTGCAGGTTGTATGTTAGCTGCAAGCCAATTTATTCTTTTTTCGTATTGCTCAATATAATAGCCTAGCAATTCAGTTAATTTCTTTTCTGATAGCAAAGTAAACCTGTTTATGTTATCTGTTTTCAAAATTCTGTTTATAGCTATCTCGCCTGCTTTAAATTGCAAGGCATAACCAGTAACTGATTTAACAGTTTCATCATTTTCTATGGCTTTTAATACTAATTCATTTCTATTACAGGATATTACTACATCAAGTGATAACCCGTAAGCAGGATCGGTATTATTTAGCCTTATAAAGTTTAACAAATCCCTGTCTTTGTGTGAGCATCCACATGAAACATTGTTCACCTTGTAATTAAATCCATTCTGAATATAACGAAATTCGTATTCCCCTCCATCAAGCGGTATACTATAAGGTTCTGTTAATGTCAGATACTTGTTACCGGATGTTACAACTACTTCAAAACTCCTTACAAAAACTTCATTATTTGCCTTATAGCCGTTTTTATAACCTGTATCCCACAAATCCACCGTTACAGTCCTAGCATCGTTTATAAGCAGCCCTATGCGTTTTAACAGCATAGTAGTATTTGGAATGTTTCTAGTCTTTAGAGGGAAACTATTGATAATAGAAGCGTTTGCAATTCCCCATGTTGTATAATCAGTATTTCCAATTAACCCGGAATACGGCTGATGCCTTACAGATACTTTAGAGGTTAAACCCATAAACAGATCAGTAGTAAATTCTTTTATAGCCTGCTCTTTTGCTTCACCTAACGTTTGCCATAGCTCATTACATTCATCAGATGAGGCTTTTAAGGTTTTAAGGCTAAATCCTTTCACTTCATCAATGTAAATACCCGTTTCGCTCTCTTTTGCTTCTTCTGGCACATCAGCAAAGCAAGCGCATTCTGTTTTAGAAAGTCCGATTAAATTATCAATAGTTTCTATCATGGTTTATCAACTTACAATAGTGTAAAAATTTCCTGTTGCCGGATTTCTTAAAAGTTTGCCGTTTGCTGCATTCCTTAATATTTTTCTTATTGAGCTGTATTGAAGCATAACTATTGCACTATAAGGATCTAAGGTAATAGATTCCGTATAAATATTGTTTGCCACATCTTTTCGTGAACCTTCAAAATCAACAATCAAATCACTGTCTGTATCATTATAATGAAAAGTAATATCGTCCGGATCTGATATGGTGTAGGCTGATTTCTGGGAGTCTGCATCCAGTCCAGATAAGCTTTTCCATCCTGCCAGGGTATAGGTGGTAATTCCACTTCCTATATATTCACGGCTTACTGTAATTGAGTCTGTATCATCCACCGGCCTTGAATAGGTGTTGCCTGAAAAACTGCCAAATAGTGAAATGGTATCATTTGCCCGTAGTTCAATACATAAACTGCTTTGCTCGGCTGTCTTGGCTATTAGAACATTTCCAGAAACAGTAAGATTACGCATTCTGGTAGTATCATACACAACAATAAATAACTGGTAAGCAAAATCATAAATCAAATTATTAGTTATCTCATTGTTTCCATTTCCATTTACCCAGATGCCTCCATACGGCCCATGCGCCAGCACGTTTCCTGTGACAATTACATTATTTGTAAAATCATCTAAATATATAGCTGCTACTTTTCCAAAAGCTTCATTAGTGTAGCCTTCAGCCATAGCAAAAGCCCCAATGGCGTTTAATACAATGTTGTTTTGAATAACCCGGTTACTTGCTGTATTATTATCAATTACTGTATAAATGCCAGCCCCATCATCTTTTACAAAACAAAACGTATCCACGTAGTTTTCTTCTACCAGAATATTATCCCCTGTAAAGTGAATGCCGTTAAAGCCAGAATTTATTACCCTGTTACCCGATACCTGGTTTCCGTTGCCTGCCAAAAAAATACCCGTATAGCCTCCATCACCAGACCTTCCAGCTCCTATTATGGCACCAGAATTAGTTATTTCCATGCCGGTAATCGTTACGTTATCTGCATCCCATTCGCCAAAAATGCCATTATTTAGCGAATCACTTATAGATCCTCCGCTAATGGTAATACTGTCACATTGATATAAATACATGGCAGATATGCCTTGCTTTCTGAAATTGCAATCAGTAACAGTAATGTTAGTGGATGAATCAAGCAGCAGCCCGTAGTTTGCCCCTTCAAAATCAACATCAGTAAAACTTGTGTTAGTGCTTGCCCAGAATATCCTGTCTACGGTGGAGGCTTTAACGCTTCTTCCGCTAGGTGTTGCAGTAAAATACATGTATAGCCTATTAGCCCCATTGTCATAATACCAGTCTCCATCCTCGGTAAGACAGCTTAAATGCCCCTGGATAAAATACCCGTTCCCATCAAAAGGATGATAGATGTTATTATTGCCATAGGTTTGCAGGGCATTATAGGTTAAGGTATTGCCAGTGTGGTCAGTAACCACTTGCCTGTCAAGTATCCATCTTACCTTGCGAATTACCACTTCTGCACCCACTGCATTGAATGGCAAGGCTCCTATGCTTGTGCCAGTGATTGAAGTATTATTAGAATGCGAGCTGTAGGTAAGATGCCCGCTTTTAGGATAGCGGCCCATGCCTTTTACTGCTCCATCCAGGGTAACGCCATGTAATACTGCTACATCCAGATCGGCATAGTAAATATTTCCGCTGGAAAGTGTCCAGCTGGATAAGGTTGTAAAACCAGATAGTATGGGGTTTGCCCCAGTGCCATAGGCTCCATAAGTAGTATTACCCGAATTGTTTAATGCACCAGTGAAAGTGTCCCCCCGTTTAAATAGTACAGTATGCCCGCTGGTGTTTGTTGCGTTGAGCTTTGCATAACTCCAGGCAGAAGCATCATCCAGGCCGGTTCCTGTGCCTCCTCCGGTTTTTACGTAATAAGTTGCCATGTTATGAAATAATTGTTGCTTCTGTTTTTGAATAAATTCTTTTTCCACCTGTGGATAATTGCGCTCCCCAGATATATACTTTCTCTGTTCCGGCATGTGCCACGTGTGCCGCTCCGGAACTGTTGACAATAGCAATATCAAACTGATTTGCCCCGGCTGTAGGTGTATGGGTATTATATACCCTAACCCATCCGTTTCCTACATCTTCAACCTGGATAACTGCCCCGTTTACATTCTGGGTGATAGCTAGTGTAGACAAATTAATAAAGCCATATACATCCGATGAAGGACCTAACCGCAAGCCTATGTAATCATGGTTATGCTTTTTCAGGTATACACTCTGGGTATATTGAATGGCTGAAAAGGTGAAAGATTTCCGCACAATGCCACCATACGAACTTGTTCCGGCTGTTAAAATATCTGCTACTACCAGTCCATCCGGTGCCTCTAGTTGATTGGCAGAAATAGTTGCCCCCCCGATCTTTGTCCACGAGCCATTATTAAACTGCTCGGAATAAGTAATTAAATTCTGGGGTGTTTGGTTTACTGCGCCTCCGCTGTCAGGCTTTGCAAATAAAAGAAATGGGTTAAAATAGCTCATATTATGCCTGTAAAGAGTATCCGGTTACATCCCATTTGGTATCTTCTATATTATAAATCATACCCAGATACAGTGTTTTGGATAGTACTGTTGTAGTAGGCAAGGTTATACCAATAGCCCTGTATTGTGTACCATAGGTAATACTCCTGGCGGTACCGTTATCTTTGATTCTAATAACCATTGTCTGCATGGCTTCAGGTGTTCCAGCTGGATTGGCAAGGGTTAAGCCTGTTGCCTGCGCTGTTATTTTTACGCCATCGTCGGTGTCTGCATTGGGGGTTACTGTGGCTGCTGATGCAACTGTTTGTACCCTTGGATTAATACGCTTGTTTGTGAGGGTTTCCGCGCCTGTTTTAGTAGCAAATAAAGTTAAGTCTACATCTTCAGGTTCAAAATCTTCTATGCTATCTTCTGAGAAATTTTCATCCGTTAACCCATCATCAATTTTTTCTAGGATCGAACTTTGTGTTTCATCGCCTGTATTGCTTCCTGAAAGAGTTGTAATACCTAGTTTTGATCTGATACTATCACCCGTTTCTGGCGATCCGCCTCCTAGACCCCCTGCAATTAACTCACGTAATTTCTTTTTATAATAAGCTGAGAAAAACGCCATGTTTATAAGGTTTAAAGTTTTTTATAAGCAGGAAAATTAATTCCTGCTTAATGAATAATATTATAAAAAGAAATACCTATGCTGCTGCATCACCTGATACTAGCCATGTGTTAGAAGCAATTTTTACAAGTTTCACCACTGCATATTGTGCAGTAGTCTTATACTTTGCCCCGTTGCTTCTAAGCGTTACTGATGCCCCAGGTGTAATTGTTGTTTGCCCTGCACCCATCTGCGTTACATCTATTACAGTACCTATTTTAAAGTTTACCGTAGCTTCTGGAGGTATGGTTAAGGTGTTTGCACCTGCAACAGTCATGTGAATATCTGCAAAGGCATCAGAAATAACTAAGACATGATTAGCCGTTTTAGCTTTTATCTTATGCCTTGGTGCTGATGTAATCTGCTTATTTAATTTTTTTCTATCTGTTAGAGTAGCCATTGAAAAGAAAGTTAAATAGGGTAAGTTTCCTTACCCTATATGTTATACATCAGCAACTTTATAAAATTCAAGTACACCTGTGTTAGTTGACAGGTAATTGGCCTGATTTTGTATCAAGTCAAATTTAGGGCATTTCATGGTATGGTATTCAAAGAAATGCTTTACACCTGATACAACCTCACATCGTATCTGCACCTCAACATCATAAACAACCCCTGGTAAATTACGGCTTGGATAACTGTACTGATAGTAATCAGCAACAGGAGAAACCATATTAGGTGTATAGAAGTTAAGCGAAGCAAAAGCAACGGATGGTGCATCTATCATTAAGGAAAGATTGCTTGCTCCTGCTGCTGTCATGTTTACCGGATCCCAAGTATGGTCAAAACGGGAAAGCAAAGCAAGCCCTGATTTTTCATCAGCATTTAACGCTTTGGCTGCTGCTGCCTGTTGTTGGAACCAGAAATTCATACCGTGTAAGAAATACGGATTACCAATGTGGTTTAACTTAGCCACTAATTCAAAATAAGGTATTAGCATTTCATCCCAATACTGATTTTGAATGTTTGTTCCTGCTGAACTTACTACTTCTTCATATTCGGTTACTGGTGCTTCATTTGTTCCGCCTGCAAGAATAAGTTTAGCTAATGCTTGTTGACAAAGGTATTCATCCAGTTCTTTAGCCTGCTTTAATTTTGCCCTTGCTAATACATCTGCTTTACCTTCTGCATTGTTTAAAAATTCCTGGGTAGAAATTTTAATCGGTGTTGCTTCACGACATAACAGCAAATCAATATCTGCTTTTTGTGTTTGCAGTTGTACACCTGTTAGGGTACAAAGTACAGTACAAGCCTGGGTTGCAATGTTAGAAACGTCAAGCCATGTAACACTAACTGCTGCACCTCTTTTTTTAGCATCTATAACCGGGCCTAAAACGGCTGTCTGATGTGATATGATAGTTTGAAGTGCTATTACATCAGCCACATAATCACGCTTTACACGTGGATCAGTCCATATTTCTTCTTCTCTTACTTTAACGTCTCCTAAGAGAGTTGCTGACCAGTCACCAGGATCGAATTGCGGATACATTGCCCTTGGCATACCGATAAGCAAGCCAAACAAGGAAGCTTTTATAACATTCTTATTCATTTAAGTTATATAGTTAAGGATCAAAACACCCGTTAACTATGTGCTAACGGGATTTGCCTTTGATGCCTTATAATCAGTTTGCAGCTCCTTGATAGCAGGCAGGTTACCTCTTAAACTGTCAAGCATCTGATTATATTCGGTATCATTGGCAGGTAATTTTTGCCCGTAAAGTTTGCCCGTAGTTGTGGTTTGCTGTTTATTGTCTCCTGTTGGTGAAGTCCTTTGTGTAGAAACAGGAATATCAAAGTATTCGAGTGCAACAGATTTTACTAAATCTTTGTATTTAATCTTATTGCCGTGTTCATCTTCAAGCGGTTTACCTTCACTGTCAGTTACAATTACAGTACCTTCAACAAATTCAAAAGCTTTGCCCTGATTTATCAGTTCAGCTAACATTTTCATTTGGTTAGCTGCTTTCTTTTCATCACTAGAAAAGGCAATACCAAGTTCTTTAAAAGTCTGATAGTGCAATTCTTTGGCTTTTGCTGCATTCTCTTTCTGGGTATACTCTTTTTCTTTGGCATCAAGTTTAGTTTGCCATTCTTTAGAAACTTCATCTTTAATAGCTTCTTTGCTTTTTTCAAGTGCTACATATAAAGGATGTTTTTTTACTGCATCTTCAGATATGCTTTTAGGGTTTGCAGTTTTTGTTTCTACTAGCTCGCTAATTAACTCTAAACCTACTTTATCCGATTCCAGTTTGTATGCTTCTTTTATTTCCTTTTCATAAGCTGAACGCTGTTCCTTAGTGGCTTTTGAATAGCCTTTATCCCTAAGTTCTTTTACACGTTCTTTATCTTTTTCAAGCAAAGTTTTATAGGCATCTTCTGAAATATCATTTTCATCCCCAGTATTATAAAGATCTGTAACTTCCTCTGCTGGCATGTTTAAAGTTTTTGCCAAAAACTCCAGGATTTTCTTTTTCATTTGATTTATTAAACTAATTAATTATTCTTTTTCATCTTTGTTTTTGCCCTTTGCAGGCTGCTTATTTTCCCTAGCTTTAGTTACCTCTTCAGGTTCACTATCATCTACTTCACCATGAAAAATAAACCCAGATGCCAGCGGTATGGCTTGCCTTTTTGTTGACTTGTGCATATTGTCAAACTGCGATCTAGGTATTATCTGAATTTTTCCGGTACGCTTGTTTTCAAGCTTTACCATTTTTTCTTTTGTTTCTGCCATTGTAGTAAATTTAATAGGTTTATTGTAAATCTATTTAACTATTTTCTTTTATTATTCTTTATCGGTTTTTTTACGTCCTTTCTTTGGTGTTTTTTCGCCATTTTCTTGTTCCTGTAAACCTTCAGCATTTTCGTTTTCATCTTCACTTTCATTCTCAACATTACCCTGTTGAGGTTGCGGATTTACATTTACACGGGTAACATTTTCAGCAGTCCTTTGATCGGTTGAATTTAATATATCAGCTTTTGGATCAAGGGTAGTAGCAATGTGTTCATCAATGGTACGCTTTAACGTATCAATGCTTGCTGTACCTGCATCTTTGCCAGTAATGCTTTTATATTGCGCCCGTAGATTTTCTTCTTCAACCTGTTTTGCACGTTCTACTGTATTTAGTTCTGCAATGTCTGACTTATCAAAACCTCCATCCCCTTCTTGCCAGCCTGACTTTGTACCATCTTCAGTTGTTTGCATCAGATCCCATGCTTTTTTAGGCATAGTACGGCTTGACTTACCATCATTTACAGTAACCATTTCAGGAGTTGCACCTATTGATTTTTTTTCTTTTTCTTGCTTTGCCATGTTTGTATAAGATTTAAGTTTAAATTATTTCAAATTACAAAAAATATCATTAGTTTTATTTACGTATGTTTTTGTATATCATAGTAGAAGTTTTAAACCCTATTTATTTTTGTAAATAGGGTTTTTTATGCTGCCTGCTTAACATATAATTTGCCGTTTTCATCTTCTGCTAAATCTTTTCTTCTTTGCATTGCCATACGGTTATTTAAATAACTCATAGTGTGCCTACAACGATTGTGACCTAACATTGTCCATACATAATTTTTTCCTTTACCTGCAAAATCTAACTTTTCCCATTGTTTACCTTCGCTTTTTAGAAATACTTTACCATTTCTTTCTTTGCAGAATGGCCTGGAACTTTCAATTAAACCACCTGCATACAAAAAAGCATCAAGCTCTAACCTATTTGAAAATTCCAGTTGTATTTCTCTGTCTGCCTGTTGGTATAGGTCAATGGCAAACGTATTGGCAAAACGGGTAATTTCACCTATGCTTTCTTCACTATCAACAAGTAATTGTTTTAAACCCTTTTGAAATCCTTTTAAACCAACATTAGAAGCTTTGGCATTATAAACATAGGTTTGTATAGTCCGTTGTACAGTTTTATCATTAGAAAGTAAATCTATAAATCCATCTTGTACAGCTTTACCAGATGAGGTTAACCCTATTCTATCAAGTAAGAATGTACCTACTTGTTTTTTGATAGGATTGAATTTATTAGCTGTAAATTCTGATACCTCCGCAAAATAATCATTATTAAGTGTACCTATGGTAATTAAATCTTCTGCTAATGCTTCAATAAGTGATTTATATTCTTTCTTTTCAAACTCTTTATAGGCAAAGGCAAACTGTAAAGGCTTATTATAAATCTTTTCTAATGAAGCAAGCAACCTTTCATAAAGTTCTGTTCCTGTTTCGGATACTAACTTTTGAAAAGCTGCTTGCATTGCTTCAATTTCTGCAACTCGTTTAGTTGGATCTATTGCCATTGATTATCTGCACATATTTTTTAAGCTATCCCATAAATCAGATGTTTTAAAAGCAACAGCTTCGCCAGTAATAACTTTATCTTTATCTACTCCCATCATTTGCGAAAGTTCGTTTTCTAAATCTTTTACAGTTTTTAAATTTACAGATTCATCTTCCTGTTTTACTACGCTGCTATAATCCGGATCATCAGGATATTTTACATACCTCTGGCTTACTTCAATATAATCTGAATGTTTAACAAACGTAATATATATTTCACGCTCTTGAAATATCTTACTTTTTATAAGCCTGTTATAAATTGTGCCTGTCATATCATGCCCTGCCTTTTCTGCATCAACAAAATATTTGTTGGCTTGAATTAATATTTCATCATCAATCCTTTCTTCACATTCAGGATTTGAATAAGATACCATTTGAGAATAAGTTTTTAAATCATTACTAAAAGGTTCACAAGGATAATTTAAACATCCAAAGCTAGGATTTAAGTCGCTTAAATCTTCCTTATACCCTGCTGCCATGTCTAAGCGTTTCCGCTTGTCAGATTTTACTGTAACAACTCCACTGCTGTCTGTAATGGTAATGGTTTTGGGCTTGTTTTTTTCTTCAAGCATCATTTCAATATATCCGGCTAATTGCAAAGCTATTGAATCATTAATAAGGGATGGATCAAAACCAAGCTTTACTAAAAATTCTTTGCTTGCAAGTGGAGGGTTTACATCAGGATAGTTAGGATCGTTTCTAACTAGATACAACATTAAAGCTGTATATAAATCTGTTCTGTTTTCTAATTCCCTGTAAATGGCATCAATTTTCTGTTCTGTTGTCATAATTGTAATAGTTAGTTGTTAATTAATTGTTTTAAGCTACTTCTGTATTTAAATTGTCTTGATTTAACCTGTTAGGTACACTATTTAACTGTATCGCTGTTGCTTCTTTTGGCAATTTATCTAAAATCGCTTGTACTTTTTTATCTACTTCTAATTTTTGTTTTTCATAAGTTAGATTAAAAAACTCCGCTTGTTCTAATTCCAATTCATCAAAAATAGAATCGGTATGAAAATATAATACCTGATCCTCTTTTGAAACTAAGCCAAATGTTATCATATTAAAAACGGTTTCTTCAGATATATTCAGGAAAGGCGTAAATGATTTTTTAGTACGGTATTTCTTTAGTCCGTACGGATCGTCCTTGTAAATCTTTAACGCTATATCATCGCTTATGGCTTGCCTTACAAATCCTGGTGCATTGGCTTTATCTGCACTTTCTAAATCAGCAAATAACTGCTGAATGGTTTTAAGCTTGTAATCACTTGGGAACTCATATAATAGATTAATACCTTTTTCATTGTCTGTGAAAATAGCTATTAACTCAACTTTGTATTTCCAAAATGAAGATATGTTTTCAGTAAACGGATGGAATACATTATAAGCATGATCTTCGTTTATGTTTGCCTGGGTTGCTGTATCTGCCAGTTTAGGTTTTAGCATTACATCAGAATTGTAAATAGTTTCATTGATTTTAATAATCAAATCATCTATAAATTCTTTTTGCCATTTTAATGCCTCTGTTGGAAACTGATTATAAACAGTTAATTTGCTTAAATCAAAAAAGGTATCCTTATCTTTTGGCAAAGGTATTCTAACAGTATCTTGTGCGGATGTGTGTTCGGGTACTGTTCCGTAACCATTACAGATTGAGCATTTTTCTGTACCTCCAGGCTTATATCCGTTATCACAAGTAATTAATTCAGATTCGCCTGGGCATTCCCTAGCATAGGTAACCTTTTGCGGAAAGGCATGTAAAGAGCTGCTTAAATCCATTTCCGATACTGCCTTGATAGTCTTATGGAAGTAAGGTAAGGCATCGTGCATTGGATTTACATAAGTTCTGGCATCGGTTTCTAAATCAAGTTTATAACCTACTCTTACAGCCTGTACCTTTCCTGCATTATGCTGAAAATGGTTTAACTGAAAATAGGTATTGAATTGAGTTTTAAAATACCTTGCTATCTGTACACCTTCAATAGTAAGAAACTCAACCTGTACATCTTCTTCACTGCATTGCACATACTCAAATACATCGTTATCCATGTACATCGTATATACATTGCCTAAATGTTTACCTTTGCTATCTTCATACACATTCCCGAACATGGATATAAGCCATTGCAGAATGTTATTCTTATATAAGAAATTAATAGCATTCTCTGATTTAATTTCAAAAGGATAAGGAG
>Ga0181471_100020_pt1 | contig 34917 bp, 30 predicted proteins | sample InSIn5gowninarea_FD_119083 | JGI IMG/M metagenome (GOLD analysis project Ga0181471, IMG submission 119083) | Clean room microbial communities from NASA Spacecraft Assembly Facility at Jet Propulsion Laboratory, Pasadena, California, USA -... ...
GGGATAGTGCATCAGCAAGATTTTCGCGATAATGTAATTGCTGCGCCATAGTTGCCTGTTCGGGTGTGAGATAGTTACGAAACAGGTTGGCATCAATGTAATTGGTGCTTACATCATCCACATAATCAGTAAATGTTTTGCGGTGCAGCACTTCTATGCCAATATATTTGTTGCCACCGAAATAATACTTGGCGCCTATGCCCATAGGCACATGCATTTGCGTAAGCTTGTATTCTTTACGATCAGGATATTCGGCCATGCCTTGCCCTTCGAGGCGCAGCGGTTGCAGGTCAACCCAGGTTCTTGTTCCATCTGCTGCAATGTATTGGCCTTGCGGATTAAATTTAAAAACCCCTATGCCTATTACTCCGTAGGGTCTTAATTTACCATCATTGCCTTCGTTTTTTTCGAAGAAGAATGTGGGATAAAATTCCGCAGCAATATACACTTCGGACAATGGAGAACGAAACTGAAGATTGCGGGTTTTGCGGTATATTTCGGCGCTGCCTTTATCGGCAATGATGCTGTCGTAACCTTCCACACGGCTATGGTTAAGCGCAGCCCGGAAGCCAAGCCATTCGGCCGGGTAATAAGCAAGAAATAACCCTTTTGATAATTTAGTGAGCGGGAGATTTACGTCTTTAACAAAAGTTCTTCCTTCTCCTTTTGTGCCACCGAGGTCGCCAACAAAAATCATGGGACCGAGACCAACGCCTATCTCAAATTTGCCATCGCCAAAAGTAAGCGACTGTGCAGAGATGACGAACGAAGCTAACGTGCACGCACAAACGAGTGCAGCTACACGTATGCTGGGTACAATTGGTTTCATGAGGGCGGGTTTATGGTTTTACAAGGGTCTGGATCGGAGCTTAAATGTAGCGCATCATTAGCTCAGCAGCAAATATAAAGCAGGAAAATTAGCGGAGTAGGTAAATGCTCTTAGCATGACTATGCAGTGGCAGCTTTCAGCATATAAATATGCTCAATGCCATCTTCCAGATACATGTCGCCGGTTTGTACAAAGCCGAACGATTCGTAAAATTTTTTAAGGTATAATTGAGCTCCGATTTTGATAACGCCTTTGCCAAATAATTCATATACCTTTTCAATGGACCCCTGCATCAATTGCCGGCCGGCACCGCTGCCTCTTACTAACGGTGACGATACCACGCGGCCGATAGATGCTTCGGTATAAATTATGCCGGGCGGCACCAGGCGTGTGTACGCAACCAGCTGATTGCCTTGCATGCCCATAAGGTGATGGCATTGCTGATCGTGGTTATCCATATCCAAAAAAACACAGGTCTGTTCCACCACAAAAACCTCGCTGCGCAACCGCAGGCAGGCATACAATTCATACGGTGTTAACGCTTCAAATTTTTTGCAAGTCCATTGCAGCATAGCCTTTCATTAATAGCAACGAAATTATGCTTTAACCTGTGAAGTGGAAAGGCAAACAACAGTGTTATCATTATTTTTGAAAGATGGGCGAAGTTATTATCCGGGCAGATGATGTAAGAATGTTTAAAGGTAGCAGGCAAGCTGATAAAAGTTTTTCGTTTGCTATTGAAGAAGGCCAGCAATGGGCTGTTACAGGCACTTCGGGCAGCGGCAAAACAACGCTGCTAAAAACGCTTGCCGGCCAGCAACATGCATCAGGAGAAATTTTTATAGCACCATCATTGAAAATCGTGTTTGTGCCCCAGCAGCATCACTTTCTCAATCGTTCGCACACCGATGCTTTTTATTACCAGCAACGCTACCATTCATTTGATGCCAGCGATGCACAAGCCGTGCAAGAAGCTTTTCCCAGCCTGTATGCTGATGATGAAGCAGCTTTGCATCTGCAGCACCTGTTTGGCATACAGGCATTGAAGCATCAAAGTTTATTGCACCTCTCAAACGGAGAAAATAAAAGATTACAACTGGCAAAAGCGTTGCTGCAACAGCCGGATGTTTTATTGCTTGATGCACCGTTCACCGGTCTTGACGCCGCATCAAGAAAGACGTTGGAAGATTGCATGGTGGCTTTAAATGCAGGCGGCACTACCATTATACTCACATGCACAGCACAGCGGGTGCCGCATTTTATAACACATGTATTGCAGCTTTCGGATGATGGCAGTGCCGAAGTTTATAAAGCGCATTTATTTAAACAGCCAATCGCAGCAGAAGGCGCACGGACAACCAATGAGGCTTTGGTGAAGCAATTGTTGCAGCAACAGGCAACCCATGATTTTGCGTTTGCGGTGCGACTTGAAAATGTAAATATCCGCTATGGCAGCAAGACTGTTTTGCAAGGCATTTCGTGGACTGTAAAAAAAGGCGAACGCTGGTCGCTCTCCGGGCCAAACGGTGCCGGCAAGTCTACCTTGCTTAGCCTGATAACGGCCGATAACCCACAGGCATATGCAAACGAAATTTATCTGTTTGACCGGAGGCGTGGAAGCGGCGAAAGCATTTGGGATATAAAGAAAGCGATTGGATACGTATCGCCAGAGCTACAGCTATATTTTGGTAAAACCATTTCTGTTTTTGATGCTGTGGCTTCTGGTTTTTTCGATACCATCGGGCTGTTCCGGCAGCTTTCCGAAAAGCAGGCAAACCTTGTATTAAAATGGTTAAGTGTACTGCATTTACAAGATCAAAAAAACAAACTGCTGTCGCAATTGCCATTAGGGCAACAACGGCTGGTGCTTTTAGCCAGAGCCTTAATCAAATGCCCGCCGCTGCTGGTGCTTGATGAGCCATTGCAAGGGCTTGATGAAACACAGGCGGCTTTTTTTACCCATGTAATCGAACTGGTTTGCAGGCATACAAACCAGACACTTATTTATGTATCGCACTACACAGATGAACTGCCGCACTGCATTACTCATTACTTAAGATTGGAAGGTGGAAAAGCAGTGTAGCCAAACGTGCGGCAGTTGATCTTGCGAAGGCTTGAAAACTATCTTCCAACTGCAGGCATAACCGGCAAACTTTCGTTGCCGTTTTCATTGACGGCCTGCACGGCAAAAAAGTAATTGTCTTTGGAATAAGGCAACCGCATGCTCAAATCTTTTGTAAAAAATTTCTTTTGCCATACCGGTGCACTTGTTTCACGCAGCAGCACATAATAGCCTTTTACATTTCCGTTTTTAGATGCTCTCCAATACAGCAGCGTGGAGTTGGTCAGGTCTTTTACATCTACTTTTACATCTTGCGGCACCGATGGAGCTTTGGCAAGATTGGCTAGTGTAGCCAGGTTTACGGCTGTGTTTTTGCGCAAATATTCAAAATCCATAAAAGAAGTAAGATCGCCATAAACGGTATCGTTTTTCGTACGCAAATCCTGGTGCTGATGATTAAAATTTTCATTCATTTCGGTAAGGCGTACCGCAGCAAAACCGCGCTGCACAAAAGGCGTATGATCGCCGCCTCTTAAAAAGCGGTCGTTCCGATAGATAAGCATTACTTCAAGATGGTCAACATAGCGTTCGCCTACTTCTTTTACATAACGTGCCAGTTGGCGGGATCGGCCATCATTTTCGCTACCCATATTGCGAATGGAAGCTGCTGCCTTTTCCAGTTCAAAAGCAGGCAATCCTTCGCTAAACACACGCAGCTTTGTATTGTCAATAATATTTGTTTCGCTGCTGTTGTTGCTGCCCATAATATCGTTGTTCAGCAGCCCATCTATGTTCCATTCGTTTTGTGCCGCTTTCTCGGCAAGGAAGGCAGCACCCAGCAAGCCTTGCTCTTCGCCGCTTACAGCTACAAAAATGATAGTAGCCGGAAAGCTTTTTTTGCTCATGATGCGGGCACACTCCAGCACTGCAGCCACACCGCTGCCATCGTCGTTGGCGCCCGGCGTATCGGCCTTGGCGTTCATTACATCGCTTACGCGGCTGTCTAAATGCCCGCTAATTATATAAATGCGTTTGTCCGCAGTATCGGTGCCTTTAAGTATAGCCATGGCATTGCCCAGCGATATGGCGGTATTTACACGCCTGCCATCGGGTTGCAGCGTAGTGGTATCAACATAAGCCTGCATGCGGCCACCGCTCGATGCGCCAAATCGTTGAAACTGCTGCACCACCCATTGGCGGGCTGCACCGATGCCGCGGCTTTTATCGGTAGTGGAAGACAGCGTGTGCCGGGTACCGAAGCTGACCATTTTATTAATATAAGAGCGAAGCGAATCTGCCGATACTTCGGCCACCATTTGCTCAATAGCGGCATCGCGTTGTACAATGGTTTGTGCAGCGGCAGAGCAGGCAGTGCTGATAGTGAGTAGAAAGAAAAATGCTTTTTTCATGTGGCTGGCAAGATAATTCATCGTGGGTATTAGTGTGGTAAAGTAACCTTCTTGGCTATAAAAAATCAAAACGCTTCTCCTTAATTGAGCTTTTCTCAACAATGTTTTTCCTTTTTTGTTTTCAAAAAAGGCACTTGCAATGGTTGACGGCCTGATTGCGGCTGCTTCCCTGATGTGGCTTTTGTACTACTGTGCTGAACGGCAACATATCGCTATTCAACAAAAGGCAATACACCCGAATGATTCAATAGTACAATAAGCGAATTTTATAAGACAATAGGCTATTTTAAAATAAATACCGCAACGTTGTGCGCTTGTTCATATCGCTGTTTTTGGAAAAGCTGCGCTATATTCGACCCCGATTCCTTTTTCATAATTTCTTATCATGCAGAAAATTTACCTAAGCGATTCCGGTCCGAAAGTTTCTGAAGCGGTGTATGGTTTTTACCGCTGGCACGAAGAAGTGAGCGATGCGCCGCAAACCATGGAGCGCATTGTAAACCTTTGCCTGGAGTTGGGCATCAACACTTTTGACCATGCCGATATTTACGGGCATTATCAATGCGAGGAATTGTTTGGCAAGCTGATGGCGCAAGGCTCTTTTCGCCGCGAGGATGTGGTGCTGTTTACCAAGTGCGGCCTGCGCATGCCGCACCCCAGCCAGCCCGAAGTACGCATACCGCATTTCGATACATCGAAAGCGCATATTACGCAATGCCTAGAAACATCGCTGCGCAAATTAAAGACTGATTATATTGATATTTTCCTACTCAATCATCTTGATCCTATTGCCAACCTCGAAGAAACAGCGCTGACATTAGAACGATTGAAAGATGCCGGAAAAATCAAGAATGTAGGCGTGGTAAACTTTTCTGTTTTTCAGCATCAGTTGCTCGCTTCTTACCTGCGCATGCCCATTGTTACCAACCATATCGAATTGAATTTGCTGAATACATCGGCCCTGGATAACGGCCAGTTGGATTATATTAAACAGCGTTACATGCGGCCCCTGGCTTCGGCTCCGCTTGCCGGCGGACGCATTGCCAATGGCGCCGATATCTTAGCACTGCATGTGCGCCAAAAGCTGCAGGAAATAAGCCGTAAATACAACAGCGATATTGAGTCTATCGCTGTGGCCTGGCTGGTGAAACTGGGTGCACTGCCGCTTATTGGCACTACCAGCGAACAGCGCATCCGCAATATTGCCGCTGCATTCGCCATTGATATGGATCATCAGGACTGGTATGAGTTGTATGCGGCATCCCGCGGCTCGGTAGGCAAGGAGCAAAGCCAGATTTAAAATATCTATAAGCCTGTTGCCTGCCGGAATTTTTATTTGTTAAAGCAACAGATAAAAATTTCAGCGGGCATTTTTTTATTTCAAATAGTCTACTAAATTTGTAGACAAATATGCATCCTGCTAATCGCCGGCAGGTTGTTACAAATTTTTTGAAAGCTGTATTATGTGGATGATGTAAGCACCAATTACATTGATGCCAACCTGTTTCGTAACTATCTCACACCCGAACAGGCAACTATGGCGCAGCAATTACATTATCGCGAAAATCTTGCTGATGCACTATCCCGCGGCAGCACGCCTGATGTAAATGAGCAGCGCGGCAACCCCAACCAATATGATGGCTTCTTCTCCACCATATTACGATTTGGCTGGCGGCTAAGCGAGAGAAACGAAAGTGAACGCCGCATGTCAAAACAGTTACGCTGCCCTACCTTTTATTAATTAAACAATTTAAAACACTATAATTTTTCAAACGCTATTTAAGACCATTCTATGAAACAACAAACATTATTGATGGCACTGGCCTTTATATTAACAACAACGCAGGCCACTGCCGCAACCATTGTGCCCGGCCCTATACAAGTGCAGGTATGCCGGCGAATAACACAGATGGTAAAACTTTCGCCCAACCCATCTTACAACGGCACACTTACGGTGTTTTCGGAAAGCAGGGAAGCCGTGCACTTTTATGTGTTTGATGTGGAAGGTGTACTGCTTTTTCATACACACTTATTACCCGGCGAAAAGAAAGTAATCAGCGATTTGAAAAAGGGCGCCTACTCTTATGATGTATTTCATAAAGATGAAAGCGTGGAGCAGGGAAAGATTGTGGTGCAGTAAAAATCATCCGTTCAAAAAATATATCCATAACCGGTAAAGCGCTTTGACAGTTGTGGATATATTTTAGTTTACGGCTACGCTTTCCCGTTAGGTTTTAATTCTTCTTTCAGAAACTGCGCGGTAAAACTTTTCTTTACTTTCAGCAAGGCTTCCGGCGTGCCTTCAAATAAAATTTGCCCGCCGCCGCTGCCGCCTTCCGGGCCTAAATCAATAATATGATCGGCTACTTTTATCACGTCCATATTGTGCTCAATTACCAGCACCGTATTGCCCCGGTCTACCAGTTTGTTCAGCACTTCCAGCAGGTGATGAATATCTTCAAAATGCAGCCCCGTGGTAGGTTCATCCAAAATATAAAAAGTCTTACCAGTATCTTTTTTTGCCAGTTCCGTTGCCAGCTTCACCCGCTGTGCCTCGCCACCACTCAGCGTTACAGCCGACTGGCCCAAAGTAATATAGCCAAGCCCCACATCTTCCAGCACTTTTATTTTGCGATAGAGATAAGGAATATTCTGAAAAAATTCTACCGCTTCTTCTACCGTTAAATCCAGCACATCGGCAATAGATTTTCCTTTGTACCGGATTTCTAAAGTTTCGCGGCTGTATCGTTTGCCGTTGCATTTTTCGCAGTGTACATATACATCGGGCAAAAAGTTCATTTCAATGGTGCGCATACCGCTGCCTTCGCACACCGGGCACCTTCCGCTTTTCACATTAAAAGAGAAACGGCCTGCATTATATCCCCTGATTTTTGCTTCGGGTATGGATGCAAACAATTGCCGTATTTCGGTAAAAAAACCGCAATAAGTAGCCGGGTTGCTGCGTGGCGTGCGGCCTATAGGCGATTGATCTATTTCAATTACTTTATCAATATGTTCCAAACCGGCTACCGACTTGTGCGGCATGGGCGTCATACGTGAGCCGTAAGCATGCACTGATAAAATAGGATATAACGTATCGGTGATCAAGGTTGACTTGCCGCTGCCGCTAACACCTGTCACCAGTATCATTTTACCCAACGGGAAATCAACACTTACATTCTTCAGGTTGTGACCGGTAACGCCTTTTAATGAAATGACCTTGCCGTTGCCTTTGCGTCTTTCTTTCGGCACTGCTATTTCACGCTGGCCATTTAAAAAAGACGCAGTAAGCGTACCACTTTGGAGCACTTGCTGCGGCGTGCCCTGCGCCATAATGCGGCCGCCATGCCAGCCAGCTTTAGGGCCAACATCCACCAGATGATCGGCAGCCAGCATGATGTCTTTATCATGCTCTACCACCAGTATCGAGTTGCCAATATCGCGCAGGTTTTGCAAGGCTTTTATCAGGCGGTGGTTATCACGTTGGTGCAGCCCGATGGAAGGTTCATCTAGCACATAAGTAATGCCTTGCAATTGCGAACCGATTTGCGTAGCCAGCCGTATGCGTTGCGATTCGCCGCCGCTCAACGTACGTGTGGGGCGGTTAAGCGTGAGATAAGTTAAACCAACATCCAGTAAGAATTGCAAACGCTCCCTGATTTCTTTGATGATTTCGCGGCCAATAAGCCTTTGTTTTTCTGAAAGCCGCTCTTCTATATCAGCAAACAACTGAACCAGTTGAACAAGATCAATGCTGCTTAATTCGGCAATGTTTTTTTCTGCTACTTTAAACCAAAGGCTTTCTTTCTTTAAGCGGGTGCCGCCGCAAGTGGTACAGGTTGTGAGTTGCATAAAGCCTTCGGCCCAGCGCTGAATAGCTTCCGAAGTACTGGTGGCAAACCAACGCTTTACCTGGTTTACTACGCCTTCAAACTCACCATCATAAGTTGTATAATCAGGGTCTGCGTCAAACTCCCAGGTCTGAGCTGAAGGTTCTTCCTCATTGCCAAATAATAAAAAATTCATCACCTTTTCCGGTAGTTCCTTCACCGGCTTATCGAGGCTGAACTTCATCTTTTTTGACAACGCTTGCACCTGCTTAAAAATGTAGGCTTCCCGTTCGCCACCCAATGGTGCGATGCCGCCTTCGTTCAAGCTCAAACTATCATCAGGTATAATAGCAGCCTTATCTACACTATATACTTCGCCCAAGCCTTTACATGTTGGGCAGGCGCCATAAGGCGAGTTAAAAGAAAAAGAATTAGGCGATGGCTCTTCATAAGAAATGCCGGTTTCCTCGCACATCAACTGGCGGCTGTATGCCGCTTCACCGCCGGCTTTTTTACCTTCCGGTTCATAAGCCACAAACATCAGATCTTTGCCTAATTTCAAAGCCTGCTGTACGCTTTGGCTTACACGGGTACGCAAATCCGGCGATGCTTTCATGCGGTCAACCACCAATTCAATATCATGAATTTTGTAACGATCCACCTGCATCTTAGGCACCAGGTCTTTGATCTCGCCATCAATGCGCACTTTTAAAAAACCCTTCTTGCGCATCTCTTCAAACAACTCGCGGTAATGGCCCTTACGGCCACGCACCAAAGGCGCCAACAACGATATTTTCTGATCGCTGAATTTTTTATAAATGTTGTTAACGATTTCTTCTTCGCTCCACTTCACCATCTTGCGGCCTGTGTTGTACGAATAAGCTTCGCCGGCACGGGCAAACAACAGACGCAAAAAATCATACACTTCAGTAACCGTACCTACGGTAGACCGCGGGTTTTTATTGGTGGTTTTCTGCTCAATGGAAATCACCGGCGAAAGACCGGTAATCTGGTCTACATCGGGGCGCTCCATCTCGCCTATAAACTGGCGTGCATAAGCACCGAATGTTTCCATGTAGCGGCGCTGGCCTTCGGCATAAATAGTATCAAAAGCAAGCGATGATTTACCGCTGCCGCTAATGCCGGTAATAACAACTAATTTATTTTTTGGTATGGAAATATCAACGTTCTTCAGGTTGTGCTCTCTTGCGCCGGAAACTTCTATAAATTCTTCTGCAATGGCAGGCGCCGCTACAGGTTGCATCTTTTTTTCTTTCATGAACTTATGATAAAAAAACAGGTTGCGAAGATACGATGCAGGGAGCGGCTACAGGTATTTTTAACAGTAGTGGCAATATTAAAAAATTATGTATTCAAATATTATAATCCTGATGAAAGAATGCGGTTCAAGCAGCGTTTCAAAAAAGATTTTTGTAAGCCTGTTAATACTTAAAAAAGATTTTTTCTAAAAGCTTACACCATATAATGCACTAATCACTTGATTTTTAGGCGCTTAATTTTTTGGCACAATATTGTATTATACTGGCTGAAATTAAAAACGAAACTCTTAAATAAGCGAACGTATGAAAAGCACCCTTTTTACAGCAGCGGCCATCTTATTTCTTTCCGCAGCCAACGCACAGGTTACAGACTCGACCATGACCAATACCAGTGCCGATACAACAAAGAAAGCCAATGTTTACGGCAGTTATTCAACCCGCGATTCTATTGCAGCTAAATACAAATTGCTGCCAATGCCCGGTGCATTAACAATTGAAAAAACATTTCCCGTATTGGGCCAGTATCAATTGACCAATACTGCTGCCACAGCCGATTCTGCTGCAACAGCTACGCCTTTAACCATTACGCTTGACTCTGCCAGCAAAGGCATTGTATGGGTAGAAGGTTTGCCACAAGGAAAAGTGAAAGCATATTTGAAAAAATCACCGGCAACTTACCGCATTGTTGCGCAGAAAACAGAGAATGGTACCGCTATTCCTGAAGGCACACTGCACCTTGACCCTGCAACAAATGTAGTACATATAGCTTTGGGGGCGCCTTACAACGAGGTTGATCCGGCTGCTGTATTTGCAGTAAGCGCCGATGCTACCGCTACCGAAGAAACAGCGACAGATGTAAAATCTAAAAAGGCAAAGAGCGCCAAAGCAAAACAAAAAGTTAGTTTCTATACTGCTACTAAAATAGATGCAACGCAACAAGTGAGCAGCAATGCTACAACCAACAGCACTACTACAACTACAGAGCAGGTGCAGAACCAATAATCTTTCTCATTTTCATTTGCATATACAAGGGCGGGGCGGTAATCATACGGCCCCTTTTTTATTCATGCCATATAACGGCAAAGCATAGCCGAAGCAGTTTATGCAAAAGCTGTTTGGTGATTTTTTTAAAATATGGCAGTGTTGTATAAGCTGCAAAATATGTGGTGGTACGGTGTTTGAAAGCATTTACCCATAAAACAGCTTAACTATGAAGACAGCAAAATCAATTGCGTTTAGCCTTGTATTGGCAGGTATGATAGGCACAGGATGTAAATCGCTGAATAATACCCAAAAAGGTGCAGGCATTGGCGTGGCCGGCGGCGCTGTAGTAGGCGGCGTTATTGGCAAGGTGGCTGGCAATACGGCCATGGGTGCCATTATTGGTGCGGCAGTAGGCGGCACCACAGGTGCGGTTATTGGCCGCCGGATGGATAAGCAGGCAGAAGAAATGAAGCAGGTGATGGGCGATGCCGAAGTGCGCCGCGAAGGCGAGGGCATCATCATCAATTTTAAAGAAAAAGTGCTGTTTGGTTTTAATGAATCGGTACTGGGTGCGTCTGCAAAAAGCAATTTGGATAAGTTGGTAACAGTACTTAATAAATACCCCGATACCAATATTGAAGTGATTGGCCATACCGATGATAAAGGCACGGATAGTTATAACCAGCAGCTTTCGGAAAAAAGAGCGCAGGCAACCACAGCTTACCTGCGTAGCCAGGGCATTGCCGCCAACCGTACCATGGCAAAAGGCATGGGCGAAAGCGACCCGGTAGCGGAAAATACAACCGAAGATGGCCGCAGCCAAAACCGCCGTGTGGAGTTTGTAATTACGGCCAACCAGCAGATGGTGAATGATGCTAAAAAAGAATCGGGAAGTTGAGTTGGGGGTTTGGCGTTAGGAATTTATCAATGCCTCAGAGATTTTAACATCTCTGAGGCATTTTCGGTTATGCTGACAATGTTTCAGGCCGAATGACCGGTATCACAAGACGCACTATTAAAAATCATCTGCGAAATCTTTCCTTAAATCCATGAATCTGCGATTACTTTTGCGGCCATGATAGCATTGTCTTTGGTGATTCCCGTAATGAACGAGGAAGACAATATAAAACCTCTGCTGCAAGCAGTTGCGGCGGCATTGAACGGCCTGGATTATGAAGTGATACTGGTGGACGACGGCTCGACAGACGCTACCAAAAAACGCATTCTGGAGTATGCCGATGACCGCACGGTGCTGGTAGAACTTCGGGGAAATTATGGACAAAGCACAGCCATGTCGGCGGGTATAGACCATGCCCAAGGCCCATATATTGCCATGATTGACGGCGACCTGCAAAACGACCCGACTGATATCCCGATGATGCTGCAAAAGCTGAAAGATGAAGATTGGGATGTGGTGGCCGGTAACCGCAAAAACCGTAAAGACGGCGCCGTGCTGCGCAAAATTCCAAGCAAAATTGCCAATGCGCTGATCCGCCGCATGACGGGTGTGTATATTAAAGATTATGGCTGCACGCTGAAAGTTTTCCGGCGTGAGATTGCCGAAGACTTAGGCTTGTACGGCGAGTTGCACCGCTTTATTCCGGTGCTGGCAAAGCTGCAGGGGGCACGCATTACACAGGTGGATGTAAAGCACCACGCAAGGCAATTTGGCAAAAGCAAATATGGCATCAACCGCACTTTTAAAGTACTGTCCGATTTGGTGTTGATGGTATTTTTCAGGCGCTACATGCAAAAGCCGATGCACCTGTTTGGCACCATGGGCTTTGTGGCTTTTGGCCTGGGTGTGCTTATTAATATTTATTTACTTGTTCTAAAAATCTTAGGGCGGGATATATGGGGCAAACCTCTGATGATACTGGGTTTGATCCTTCTGTTAGGCGGTATACAATTAATTACCATTGGCATTTTATCGGAAATAACGGTTCGCACTTACTACGAATCGCAGCAAAAGAAAACGTATAATATTCGCAAAGTTTATAAGCGGGAAAAGGAAACACAGGAGTTGGAGATAACAGTGTAAGTTTTGAAACAAGCTGGTTTTAAAAGTTCCATGTTTATGCAATCAACATAAACATGTAGTTGTGATGAATGGTAATAATGGAAAAGATTTATTTACCATCTTGCATCATTAAAACCAAAACTGACTACACATGAACTGCAAAGCCGCCGGCATTTTTTCCATGATTTGTGCCCCTTTCCTTTTTATTGATTTTTTAACGGCAACTCCTAACGTTAATACATCTCAAACAGGCGTATTTGACCTGATATACATGACCGGCTGGATGTGCAGCCTTATTGCGTTACAACAAAGAGGTGCATTTGGCACTACCAAAGCAGCAAGAATCATTTTACTGATTCAAGCTATTTTTCTTACCGGCGCTCAGGTTTGGAATATCTGGGTTATTATCAGGCCCTCATCCGAAGGCACGCTGTTCAGAATTTTTGATAGCTGCTGGCCCTTAAGTAATATCTGGATGCTGGCAACAGGCATTGTAGCTATAAAAGCCCGCAGGCTTCAGGGCTGGCAACGTTTTGTTCCGTTGGCTGCAGGCCTTTGGTTTCCTTTTTCTATGGTTTTATTTTTAGCAAAGCTTCCTTTCTGGCTGAGCGGACTGTACTCCACGATCGCTTATATACTATTGGGTTTGGTGGTTTATAAATCCGGCCATACAGCACAGGAAACAGTTTCCCCAAACGCAGGTATTGCTTATTAAGTTTTATATGAATAGTACTAAAACAGGTTGCCAGATTTTAAGGCTATTCATTTTCTTAGCTCGCAGCATCATTGCCGTTACTTCATAAGCAATGGCTGATGCTGCAAAAACCATTCATAAAAGCGTGCAAGGCCGGCGTGCAAATTTGTTTGCGGCTGGTAAGCCAATAGCCGCTGTGCTTTGCTTACATCGGCATAAGTATGCGGCACATCGCCTGGCTGCTCGGGTTGCACATTAATGATAGCTTTTTTGCCTATTACTTCTTCCAACGCAGCTAACAGATTTTTTAAAGAAACAGTTTGGTGGTTGCCCAGATTAATAATTTCAAAAGGCGTAGCATAGTAATGCAAAGCAGCTATTACACCGGCCACAATATCATCTACATAAGTATAATCGCGGCTGGTGCCGCCATCGCCGTAAAAGGTAATAGGTTCGCCTTTCAATAGGGCTTTTGTAAATTTATGAATGGCCAGATCGGGGCGCTGGCCGGGGCCATAAACGGTAAAAAAGCGCAGGGCTATGAACTGTAAGCCATACAGGTGATGGTACACATGACCCAACCCTTCGCCTGCCAGCTTTGTCATGGCATAAGGCGATATAGGCAAGAGGCGCTCCTCCTCATTCCAGGGCAATTTTTCATTTACACCATACACGCTGCTTGATGATGCAAATACAAATTTTTTTATGCCACGCTGCACGGCAAAGTCGAGCAGCTTTTGTGTGCCGATGATGTTGGTTTGCTGATAAGCCAACGGCGCCGCAATGCTGGGCCGCACACCGGCACGGGCCGCTAAATGTATGATGGCATCAATGGGCTGCGGCACCTGCTGCTGCAGTTGCGCAATAGTAATGTCGTCCAAATTTGCCCGTAACAGCTTGAAGCGGCCCGATGCGGTAAAGCCGGCAATATTTTGCTCTTTTATCTGCGGGCTGTAAAACGGGTCAAAATTATCGAGGCAGGTAATGTTTATTGCAGCATTTTGCAGGAGCTGTTTAATTAAGTTATTGCCAATAAAGCCGGCGCCGCCGGTAATTAAATAATGCTGGTTCGCTGCCTCCATGCCCTTGCCTTTTTATATTTTTAGCGGTGCAAAGTAAACAATAAGTGGAACCGCAGCGTTGGAAACAAGAAATCATTGTTGTAGATAGTTATGGAGTAAGCTTGTTTTTAAAGAAATAGAAAAATGGTTTTTCCCGGCTACTATTTCATTGCACAGGCTATTAGGTTGCCATAATTATAACAACGTTGATATTGATAGCAATTTTTATAAAAAAGGTTAAGGGTGAGATATATAAAGAAAGGGTGTACTGTATTGAAGACGATTGACAGTGCGGCTATATAATTGCCACAAGGCTATTTGCCGATATTTGTAAAAAAGCCTATTCAATAATCTTGTTTTATAACCTTTATAAATATGATATTGTTTCCGGCGCCAGCAAAGGCTCGAGGTGCGTAAGCCGTGTAGCACTTGCTGCAACAGCATCGCCATCCATCTTCATCGCAGGCATATATATTTTAAGCACACAGCCATATTTAGCTGCGGCATGAATATCTACCCTGCCGCCGTAATATTCTGCAAGTGAGGCAATGGACCGCAGGCCATGGCCTGCCTTGAAATGAGGCATATCAAAGCCGGCGCCATCGTCGCTTATAGTAAGAATAAGCTCCTCTTTTTCTGAAATAGTCACTTCTACTTTTGTGGCACCTGCATGTGTGCAGATATTTTTCAATTGCTCTTCCACTATTCGAAACAATACAATATGCAGGTCGGGGTGCATAGCCTTTTGGCGTGGGCATATCAGGTTAACGCTGATGCCTGTTGATTTTTCAAACTGGGTCAACTGCTGCTGCAGCATATCAGCAATACAGCCATATTTAAGTGTGGTAGGAAACAACTTCTTGGAAAGGCTGCGGGCATCTTCCAACATCTTGGCTACATTTTGCTTGCTTTTGGTAATAAAAGACGGCGAGCCGGTTTCTTCTGCCATTTCCAGATACAGCTTGGTTGCAGCCAGCCCCTGTGCCAGGTCTTCGTGCAAGGCCGTGCTTACATCAAAATTTTCTCTTTCATGACGCATCATGGTATGGTGCACCAGATCCTGATGTTTTTGAAGGGCAGATGCAGCGGCAGCCTGTAGTTGTATATTCTTCAGCCGCAGTTCGAGCAGCTTGGATATTTGTCGCGAAATAATTTGCAGCATTTCTACCTGGCGGGCATCCAGCACCCGGGGCGTTTTATCTACCACACACAAAGCGCCTAAGTTAAAGCCGCCGCTCGAAACAATAGGTGCGCCTGCATAAAACCGGATGTCGGGCTCGCCGGCTACATAGCGGTTTTGGGCAAACCGTTCATCCTTTGTGGCATCCTGCACCATCATCACCTCGTTTTGCTGTATAGTGTAGGTGCAAAACGAGTCTTCTCTTTCAACAGAACCTGCATCTATTCCTTTAGCAGCTTTTATCCATTGCCGCGTTTCATCAATAAAGGTAATGGCAGCTATAGGGCAACCAAAAATATGTGCGGCCAGTTCTGTCAGATCGTCAAACTCCTGCTCGGCAGGCGAATCGAGAATCTGATGTGCAAAAAGCTCCTGCAGCCGTAGCTCCTCGTGAAGTGAAGATGTGGAGATGCGCATAGGGGTTTAGGTTTTTATAGGATAGGACAAGCAAAAATACCCACTCTGTTTCTGATAAGGCAAAGAGAATTAGCGCCTTAAGCATTAGCCCCTAACTATGCTTAGGTAGGTTCTTTTGGCTATAAGCAATAAATAGTAAAACGAACTTGCAGATACCATCATGCTACTATAAATGTGGTTATAATCAGAATGTGTAAAAATTATTCCGCTGCAGTTTGGCAAATAATGGCTATTTAATTCAGTTCAATATTTTTTAGATATTCATAAAACATATAAAATTTTATATTTTATAAAGTTGAGCAAACATGCAGGCTTTAAAGGTGCAACATTGGAGGTTTTTAAAACGTCTTCCATCCATAAATAATTCAGGCAATGGAAATGCGAAATGTTAATTAAACCCTGAAAAGGCATAAAAAAACTTTTGCGGTTAACTTGTCAGGTAAATGGCATTTAAATTGTTTAAAGGGAAGAAAAAAATCAAAACTTGCATCTTATTACCTTATTTGTAGATGGCTGTCCTATTGTTTACGAAATGGAAAAAAGAAGCCACGCTTTTTATTTTACGCCTATCAGCAATTGGAACGACGGTACCGAAGCTTTTGAATTTGCCCTGGAGAAACAAAGCGATGCATGGATTGCTAACACAGCAGTTAACAAAGATTTAATTGATCAGGCTATTGAGGAAATAGAACATTCGTATAATTTTTCTTAATAGCATACCATGTTTTTCCTCACCAAATGCAATAGCTTATAATAAAAGAGATCTATTTCTGATTAACGGGCGTTTCAATAATTAAAAAATACGCACCTGCTTCGCAATGAACAGGCACCGTGCCGGTTTCCCACACACCAATTGCATCCCGTTCCTGCAAATCCGTTCCATCTACCCGTATTTTTCCTTCTATTAAAAATATAAACAGGCATTTATTTACCGGATGAAAATGATATTGAATCTCCTGTGCCGCATCAAAGTAGCCCAGCGATAGTTTGGTGTTCTGGTTTATCCAGCAATGATCTAAACCTTCTTCGCCCCAAACAATAGTTTGCAGTTTGTTGGTATAATGCTCCTTTTTAAAAGAACGTTGCTGATACCGTGGCGTAATGTTTTGCTGCTTGGGCTGTATCCATATTTGCAGAAAATTTACTTCATCATCGCCTATATTATATTCTTCGTGGCGCAGCCCGCTGCCTGCACTCATTATCTGCACGCCGCCTGCTTCAATAGTAGTACTGTAACCCATGGTATCTTTATGGTTCATTTTGCCTTTCAGCAACACAGAAATGATCTCCATATTTACATGCGGGTGTATGCCAAAGCCTTTTCCACTTTCCACAAAATCGTCATTAAAAGCCAGCAGCGTACCAAAGGCGCTGCGCATAGGATTGCTGTAACTGCTAAAGCTGAAATAGAAATTACTTTTAAGCCAGCCTGCGTCTTTAATGCCACGTTCCGATTTTGGGAATATCTGCGATTTCATGTTTGTTGCTTTGATGATTTTATGGTAAGGTTATCAATATAGATTTTCTTTTGGCCGGTATAAGATTCTTTGTTCAATGCCCACTGCCTGTAGTGTCTTCCACCCGCAACACATTGCCGTATAAACGCATCACATCAAACATGAAATAAAAGTTTATTTACTTCGTCTATTTCATCCTGCAAAATGGTATGCCCCATGCCCGGATAAACCTTTGTGGTAACGGCAGCATGCATGCTTTTTAAAACATCGGCAGTAGCATGCACTCTTGTTACCGGCACATGCGGATCGGGGTCGCTGGTGCCGATAAAAACAGGCGTGCCATCAAAATCGCCGCCGTAATTTCCTGCATAAATTTTATCGCCGATCAACCCGCCGGTAAAGGCCGCCACACCGCCCCATTTTGTAGCATTGCGGGCTACAAACTCCAGCGTTAAACAAGCGCCTTGCGAGAAACCCAGAAAGTAAATATTTCGGGATGAAACACCTTTTTTATACAAATCTTCTACCACACTCGTCAACAAAGCCAGTGCAGAAGAAAGCCAAGGCTCGTTTTGATCAGGTGGCACTAAAAAAGAATAAGGATACCAGGTATGATTGGTGGCCTGTGGCGCTATTAATGTAAATGCACTTACCTGCAAGTGTGCGGCCAGCGACATAATATCGGCTGCACTCCCACCCCGCCCATGCAATAAAATGAGCACTTTGCTACCGGCTGTTGCCTCTTTTCCTGCGGTAATAATACTTTTTTGGTGCATCACCAATTATAAAAAATTAAATATTGCGAATGATGATTACTGTACAAAGTTTTGAAAGCTCCAAGTAACTACTATCTCACTACTATGGCTGCCTTGTTTGTATGATATCGGTATAAGCCTCCGGATTGCGTTTAAACTGTGCCTGCACAAAGGGACAAAGCGCCAGCACTTTAAGTCCGTGGTTGCGGGCATGGCTTACCATTGCTTCCAACAGTTTTTTAGCAAAGCCGCGGCCTTCTGCTTCCGGCACTACTTCGGTATGGTAAACGGTAAGCATTTTGCTTGTTACAGATATTTCCATTTTACCCCATTCTTCGCCGCCTTCCAAAATGCAAAAAGCTCCACGCCCTTGCTCATCCAGTTTAAGTTGTATTTCTTCCATTGCTTTATTTTAAATAAAAACTTAAGCACTTAACACCGGCAGCACTTCTTCTATTTGTTTGCGGCTGCTTTCGTATTGTGCCGGCAGCATCAGGTGCGTACCCAGTTCGCTTACCGCTTCATCAACCGCAAAGCCCGGATTGTCGGAAGCGATCTCAAACAAAACGCCACCCGGCTCGCGGAAGTAAAGCGAATAAAAATAATTACGGTCTATTTTTTCGGTAATGTGCAAACCGGCACGGCGCACTTTTTCGCGAAAAGCCATCAGCACGGCATCGTCTTTTACACGAAAGGCCACATGATGATTGGTGCCGCCTGCATTGATGCCTTGCTGCCCATTGGGTGCTACATCAATATCCACAATATTAGCCGTATCTATAGCATCGGTAACAAAGCGATGCCTGCTACCTTCCTGCGCTGTAAAGCGGTATCCGAAAATATCGGCGAGCACAGCGGCAGTTGCATCCATATTTTTTAAACTAAGCACAACACTGTGAAAGCCTTTTGTTGCCACGCCTTCGGCAATTTCATCTTTCAGCCACGGCTTTCTAAGGTCTGCATTCTTTGGTTCAATAAGATTCAACTGCAAGCCATCAGGATCCTGAAAGGAAATATAGCGTTCGCCAAAACGTTCTGCTTCCGCTCCATGCTTTACATTAAATTGCTGAAAGCGCTCTTTCCAAAACGGCAGGCTTCCTAACGGTACCGAATAACCGATTTCCGTAGCCATGCCGGTGCCGGTGCGTCCGGGCCGTATGCCCTGCCATGGAAAAAAAGTAAGGATAGAGCCAGGCGTGCCTGTTTCATCGCCATAATAAAAATGATAGGTGCCGGGGTCATCAAAGTTGACGGTCTTTTTTACCAGCCTTAATCCCAGCACTTTGGTATAAAATTCATAATTGCGCTGTGCGCTGCCTGCAATAGCGGTAATATGATGCAGGCCTAAAATTTTGTCTTCCATAATTATTGATTAAGCGTTAACCAATGCCGTTTCTTTTATCAGTTGCACTTCGGCATGAATCTTAATTTCATCGCCCACCACTACATGCCCGGCCTCGGTAACGGCACCCCAGGTAAGGCCAAATTCTTTCCGGCTTATTTTACCTGCTACTGTAAAGCCGGCTTTGGTATTGCCATAAGGATCGACCACAATACCGCCAAAATCAACTTTTAAAGTAACCGGCTTAGTGATGCCGCGGATAGTAAGATCGCCGGTAAGCGTAGCCTCATCGCCGCTGTCTGCATAAGTTTTGCCAGTAAATGTTAGCTGATTATATTTTTCTGCATCAAAAAAATCTGCTGATTTAAGATGGGCATCTCTTTGAGCATTATTGGTATCAATAGAATTGACATCGGCAGTGAAGGCTATTTTATGTGCCGTAGCAAAATCTTCCGAAACGGTTTCTACCTGCAGATCGAATTTTTTAAAATAACCGGTTACGGTTGTAATCATCAGGTGCTTTACTTTAAATAAAACTTCTGAGTGAGCGGGATCAATTGTCCATTTAATAGTTGCCATTGTATTTGATTTTGATTGTTTGAATACAAAAGCAAATTTCGATGCTTGCGGCAAGCCGGTAAATAGCGATATAACGGAACTTGTTGTCGAAATACTCGATTTTGAATATCAGGATTCCTTTACGGCTGTAAATGATTTACCCAAGAGAAATACTTTTAATTCATCGTTCACCCCTTTTACACGAATATGTGCACAAGCATCTGTTTGCATATCGGCAGCAAGCAATTCATGCACCTGTGCAGAAACCACGCAACTGTTATTCAGTTCGCGGGTGGCGCTTTGCAGGCGGGAGGCCACATTTACCGGATGTCCCATCACCACCATGTGTTCTTCAGTACCGATGCGTATGGTACCACTGATTACCTGGCCTACATGCAAGCCGATGCCTGCCTGCAGGGAGCGTGAAAAATATTTTTCAAAATAAGCATCACTCAATCCCTCCATCTCCCTCAGGATGCCAAGCGCCGCCGCAACGGCGGCCTGCACACTTACCACCTTGCCACCTTCGCATCCAAATACGGCATACAAACCATCGCCGGTTGTTTCTACTATATGGCCGCCGTTAGCCTGAATGATATTATTAAATAAAGAAAAAAGCTTGCGCACAATATGAATGACGTCAAATGCCAGGTGCGTTTCTACAAACTGTGTAAAGTTTCGGATATCCAGAAAAAACAGCACCATTTCTTTTTCTTCGCCAAGCTGTTCGTCAGATGTGCCTTCCGCATGGCCAATGTACAGGCCAACATCGCTTTCATCCTGAATAATTCTTCTGAGCCTCACCGGCCCGCCCGTTAACCTTGTCTGGCAGGCCAGCCGCACATTAGGCGGAAAATATACATGCCGGTGCAGCGCCAGCTCTTTTTTATTGGGCGGCGTTAATTGCTCCAAACCTTCGAGTACCAGCACCCTGCAGGTAGAGCATTTGGCCTTGCCGCCGCATACATGAAAAACAGGAATACCCGCAGCTATAGCCGCATCCAGCACGGTTTGGCTGTTTGAGGTGTATGTAGATCCTTCTTTGGGAAATTCGAGCAGGTGCTGTTGCATCGTTCTAATATAATTGAAAACAGCATTAAGACGAAACTGCAGGCATGCGCAGCAGTTGCACATCGCAAAATACTTTTACTTCATCCGAAATTAAAATGCCTGATTTATCAAAAGTCTGGTTCCAGCTAATATCGTAATCCTTGCGGTTAAGCGCCAGCATTATTTCAAAACCGGCTTTTATATTGCCCATCGGGTCGTGACATATTCCGATAAATGTTGCTTCAAAATCTACCGTGCGGGTTACACCTTTAATACATAACTCGCCTGTTACTTTTGCTTTATCGTTTGCTGTTATAACAGCGCTTGACACAAACGTGAGTATGGGAAAATTTGACGTATCAAAAAACTCGGCAGATCGCAGGTGGCCGTCACGTTGCTCATTGGCTGTAAAAAGCGAATGTGTATAAACCGTCAATTGTATTTTACTGCCGGCAAAGCCTTCGGCAGGTGCCACCACAGCGCCCTCAAACTGTGTAAACCAGCCCGAAACAGCAGTCATCAACAAATACTTTGCTTCAAACCGGATGCGGGTGTGCACAGGGTCTACCAACCAAACTGTTTTATTTTCATTTTCGGCCATGTGGTACAAATATAATTTGTATAAAGCTGCTGAACCGCTGCTCTGTTACCTTGCCATTGCATCTGCCTGAATTAAAGTATTCCTTTTAAACTCGGTGAAATTGGCGCCGGTAGCGGCTTTGAAATATTTGCTGAAATGCGCTATATCGTCAAAGCCAAGCTTATAAGCAATCTCCTTCATATTCATATCGGAGTAAGCGGCATGGCGCTTAGCCTCCAGCGCCACTCTTTGTTTAATGTGCTCGCTGGCAGGAAAGCCGGATATTTTCTTCACTACCTCGTTTAAATAATTAGGCGTAAGCGCCAGTTCTGCGGCATAATCGGCTACCATTCTTTTGGTTGTAAAATGCTTTTCCAGAAGCTCGAAAAAACTTTTTACCAGCGATATGTTTTTAGAATGATGCACATCCGGTTTTGCCTGCGTGTACCGGCGGGTAAGGTAAATCAGAAAAATTTTAAGATAGCCTCTCAGAATTTCGGAACGCAACAGAAAGAAATTTTCAAATTCCTTTATCATTTTCTGCGCTATATCTTCCAGGTCATTCCGCATATCGGGCGCTGCTTCCATTACAGATGGTGCGGAGCATGTATAAAACAGCCCGCTGTCGAAAAGTAAATCGAAGTGATTATCGGATTGAAAAAAATCGGTGGTAAAAGAAATGACATAACCATCAGTGCCTTCATCGGCTTTCAGCAAATGTATTTGTCCCGGTGTAATGCAATAAATAGCGTCGGCCGTAATGGCGTATTCGTGCAAATCAATCAGGTGCGTACCCGAACCTTTTTTTATCCAAACAATAGTAAAATAGTTGTGCCGGTGCGGCACTGCAATTTGTTGTTTGCGGGCTTGTTCTATCCATTGCATAGTATGAATTTCGAACGGCATGTTCGATGCGGCAGTGGAAATTTGAAGTACGGGAAAATAACCGGCCATTCAGCAACTATAGTTTGAACAAATGTAAGCATTGCAAAGCCCGGCCTGTACTGGCCCGTTGACCAAAATTTTATGGCGATTACTTTTCAGCCCTTGCAGTTCGGGCATGCGCCGGTTATTTTTTCTGAAACAGCAAAGTCAAAATTCTTGGAATTTTAGCCCTGTCCCCATCATCAAACCATTCTTCTATACGCACTATTTCAAATCCGCTTTTTTGTGCGGCACCGGTAAAATCGGTAATATGATGATTGAAGCAAGTAACTGCCTGCACACCTTCTTCCGTTTCAACCTTGCTTTGGAACCGGTGTATTGTTTAAACGGATACAGTTCGCCCACATATACATAACCGTTAGGCGCTATGGCTTTAGCAAGCTTTTGAAAAATGGCATCGAGGTCTTCAATATGCTCCAGCACCAGACTGAATGTTGCCAGATCAAAAGGTCTGTCTGCAAACTTCCCTCCTGCATAATGTCTGCCTGATGAAATTGCACCTTTTCAGTATTGATTTTAGCCTGTGCTTTGGCAAGCATTTCGTCCGAAAGATCTACGGCTGTAACATGCTCTGCTTTTGTCAGCAGCCATGCCGTATTCTTGCCGGTGCCGCAACCAATTTCGAGGCAGGCATTAAAAGAAATGCCTTTTAAAATTGCTCTTAAAGCAATTGCTTCAAGGTCTCTGGTTTTGTTTTCATTTGTGTCGTATTGGGCTGCCCAGGCGTTGTAAGCTTTTTGTACTTCCATATCTTTAAATTCTCTTATGGCAAGGTAAAGGATACAGCGAAACAGTTTTTTAAAAACCCTATTTCGGGCAGGCCAATTTTACGGCATAATTACTCCAGCTATCATAACCGTCTATACGCAGGGCCGTACCGGTGCTGGTAGTAAGCCAGCTTATTTTAATGAATGCCAGATCTTTTTTGGGCAATTTTACCTCGTAGTAATAATAGCCCGCAAAAGGCTGTGCATCGCAGCTGCGAAGCAGCTTTGCCGTGAAAGGCCTTTTGCCAAAAATGGAATCAATGGTATATTTTGGATGCAGGTCATTGCTTTGCGAAGAGATCATGCTGAAAGAAGCATAGCCCATCCGCGGGCCTTTAAGCATCAATGTCCACACTACCGGCTTGCCCGAAGCCTGCACCAAGCTGCGGCCACCAATCACAACATCGGCAGTGCCCATTCTGAAAAAATTAATACTTGTATCGGGGCTCATTTCTATGCGGTCGGCCTTCCATTTTACCGCAAACTTTTTAGGATTGCCCACACCCCAGTCGCCTACATTTTCAAAACCGGTGCTATCGTAGAGCAGGCTTTTTACCAGGTCATATAATTCCGTCTTTACGCTTTGTGCGGTGGCGGTAAATGTGCTGCAACTAATAGCAATAAACATCAGCATACTTCGCATGGCGTAATGGTTTAAAATAAGGTTGAGAAAAGTTGCGTTCCCTTTTTTCTTTGCTACAACATCGGGTTATTTATGTATGTGTTCTATGCAATCATCCTGAATGGCTGTAAGCCAGTATAAATATGTAAAAACAAAATTGCAAATCCAACTGCGTTTGAAAAAGGCGTATTATAATTTAAAATAGGAAATCAGATTTCGGCAACTCCTTTTGATGCTGTATTTTACTAATGCAAAATGAAAACACAAACAACTTCGTCTGCACCTGCACTTAAGAAAGCACTCAAACCTGTTCATATCTGGGCCATAGCCGTTGGGCTGGTCATCTCCGGCGAGTATTTTGGCTGGAACTATGGTTGGGGCGTAGCCGGCACCGTTGGCTTTTTGGCCGCCACGCTGCTGATAACCGTTTTATACATCACATTTATCTTTTCTTTTACCGAGCTTACCGCTGCCATACCGCATGCCGGCGGCCCTTTTGCGTATGCCTTTCGTGCATTGGGGCCAGGCGCTGCATTGGTGGCAGGCTACGCTACACTAATTGAGTTTTTATTTGCCGCACCGGCCATTGCTTTCGCGCTGGGCAGCTATGTACATTTTTTGTATCCTTCGCTTCCGGTACTGGCAACGGCTGTCGTTTGCTATGTTTTTTTTACCGGAATTAATTTGTTGGGCATTAAAGAGTCGGCGGCCATTTCACTCATAGTTACACTACTCGCCGTTGGCGAATTGTTATTGTACATGGGCATCATTGCACCATCATTTAAGATGAACAACTTTTTGCAGGATGGATTGCCTGCCGGCTGGGTAGGCGTATTTGCTGCGTTGCCTTTTGCGCTTTGGTTGTATGTATGTATCGAAGGCGTAGCGATGGTGGCCGAAGAAGTGCGGGATATTAAAAAAGATATTCCCAAAGGATACATCTCTGGCATCCTAACCCTTACCTTGCTGGCATTAGGCGTAATGATCCTTACCGGCGGCATCGGCAACTGGAAAGCCTTATCCGGCATAGATTATCCTTTACCCGAATCTATTGCTATGGTTTTAGGCAAAGAGGCCAGTCTCACCAAACTCTTTGCCGGTATTGGTTTGTTTGGACTGATCGCTTCTTTTCACAGCATTATTATTTCTTATTCGCGACAGATATTTGCGCTTGCCCGTAGCCGTTACCTGCCTTCTTTTTTATCCGGTGTACACAAAAAAACCAAAACCCCGCATTGGGCGCTTCTTATTGGCGGGCTGGCTGGTGTTGTGGCCCTGTATTATTTCGACACAAGTAAGCTGGTGATTCTCTCCACCCTCGGTGCGGTGGTTATGTATATCATCAGCATGGTTAGCTTGTTTGTGCTGCGCAAAAAAGAGCCGCACTTATACCGCCCGTTCAAAGCGCCGCTTTATCCTTATTTTCCCGCAATAGCTTTAACGCTGTCGGTTGTGGCGCTGCTATCCATCGTGTACTATTATACGTTTTTAAGCTTTCTGTTTTTTTGGAGGCCTGGCTTTTGTTTTCCTCTCTTTTTTATAAGCGGCAGGCACAAGCAGCAGGTATCGGCAGATGCATCGTTTACCCAAATAAATTCAATAGCGCAAAGCGTTTCCGAAGCATGAGCTACCGCTGTACCATACGCAACTTTGTTTACCACTTTCCCGATTTAAAAACGCTGCTGGCCAAAGCCTCGCCTTTTCGCTCCGGCGATGCATTGGCCGGGCTTGCAGCCACCACCTACGAAGAACGTGTGGCAGCGCAAATGGCACTTGCCGATGTGCCGCTGAAAACTTTTTTAAATGAAGCTATCATTCCTTACGAGCACGATGAAATTACACGGCTCATTATAGATACGCATGATAATGCTGCTTTTCAAAAAATAAGTTCGCACACTGCAGGCAGTTTACGGGACTGGCTGTTGAGCGATGAAGCCGGCACAATAACATTGCAAAACCTTGCACCGGCTTTTACACCCGAAATGGCAGCAGCAGTAAGCAAGCTGATGCGCAACCAGGATTTGATCAGCGTTGCAAAAAAATGTACGGTTGTTACAAAATTCAGAAATACTATTGGCCTCAAAGGACGCTTTTCGGTGCGCCTGCAACCCAACCACCCAACCGATGATGTTAAAGGCATTGCGGCTTCTATAATAGATGGTTTGCTTTATGGCAGTGGTGATGCGGTAATTGGCATTAACCCCGCTACTGATAGCCCTGCTGCGGTAAGCAAATTGCTTTACATGCTGGATGATTTGCGGCAAAAGTTTGATATACCTACCCAATCATGCGTGCTGTGCCATATAACCACCACCTTGCAACTGATGCAAAAGGCTCCGGTTGATTTGGTATTCCAATCTATTGGCGGTACGGAAAAAACAAACAGCAGCTTTGGCGTAAACCTGGCTTTATTGCAAGAGGCATACGATGCCGCTTTATCATTAAACCGCGGCACGGCTGGCAATAATGTGATGTATTTTGAAACCGGCCAGGGCAGTGCTTTATCGGCCGGTGCGCATGAAGGCGCAGACCAGCAAACCTGCGAGGCAAGGGCTTATGCGGTTGCCCGGCATTTTAAACCGCTGCTTGTAAATTCCGTAGTGGGCTTTATCGGGCCTGAATATCTGTTTGACGGCAAGCAAATTATAAGAGCCGCACTGGAAGATCATTTCTGCGGCAAGCTGCTGCACCTGCCAATGGGTGTAGATGTTTGTTATACCAATCATGCCGAAGCCGATAGCGATGATACGGACAATCTGCTTACACTATTGGCAGTAGCCGGTTGCAATTTTGTAATGGGTGTGCCCGGTGCCGATGATATTATGCTCGGCTATCAATCCACTTCTTTTCATGATGCATTATATGTGCGTAAAGTGTTAGGCTTAAAACCTGCACCGGAGTTTGAGGCATGGCTGGTGCAGCAAGGCATCATGGACGAAGCCGGAAAATTATTACCGGTACACAAAGGACATAGGCTATTAGGAAAATTCAACAACTTGTTAGAATGAATGAAGAAGCAAATGACATATCTTCTTCGGGATCGCAAACCGATTCATGGGTTGCATTAAAAGCCTTTACGGCAGCACGTATTGCATTGGGCAGGGCAGGCACCGCAGTTCCGGCCAAAGAGTCTTTGGCGTTTAAATTAGCGCATGCGCATGCCCGTGATGCCGTACATTCATCGTTGCAAACAGCCCCTCTAATCAATGATTTAAATGCATTTGGCCTGCCGCTTTTTTTACTGCATAGCCAGGCCGCCGAAAGATTGCAATATCTGCAACGGCCTGATTTGGGCAGAAGGCTGGATCAGGCTTCTGCGGATACACTGATACAGGCGGGTTGTCAGCCTGCCGATGTGGCCATCATCTTGGCTGATGGATTATCGGCCACCGCTATCAACCGGCTCGCTGTAAATTTATTAAAATATCTTATTCCGCTATTACAATCCGCACCTGTTTCTTTGGCGCCGCTTTGCCTGGTGCAGCAAGGCCGGGTGGCTGTTGGCGATGAAATAGGCGCTTTACTAAGCGCAAAATTAACGGTGATGCTGATTGGTGAAAGACCGGGCTTAAGTGCCAGTGACAGCATTGGCGCCTATGTTACTTATGCGCCGGCTATAGGCATTACCGATGAAAAAAGAAATTGCATTTCCAATATCCGGCCTGATGGGTTGCCATTAGATGTAGCGGCACAAAAAATTTTTTATTTGTGTACAGAAGCCTTGCAGTTGCAATTAACAGGCATTCATCTAAAAGACCATTCTGCGTTAGTAGACGTGCCCACCAGATCTCATCCAAATAAAGAGTTAGATTGAAAACAACCCAAGTCGCGCCAGGCATCTTAAAGCAGCACTTTAATTGCAGAATATAATAGCTGTACCCACGCTGTCGCAAACCATCCATCCACTTATACATAAAATTCGACCACTCGAATTGGCATTTTTACGACTCGGTTAGTTTACCGGTACAAAAATAAAATGCAATTATAGTTTTGCTCCGTCATTGTATCATCAATATACCAAACTAACGATGCAGGCAGACAATTTCATTTTGTTCATAAATCAAAAACTGTCTGTTCAGCATGCAAAACTAAAACCATGACCAAACTGCTCAGTGTAATTGCGCCGCTGTTATTTACCTTTTTTCAGGCAAGTGCGCAGTCGGGCATTTCTATTAATTCAGGAACACAAATTTACATCAGTGCCCAAACAGAATTCAGTGTAGACAGCCTTGGATTAAAGCCTTCTGCACCATTTATCTTAACCGGCGCCAACATGCTGACACGTAATACTGCCGCCGGTTTTGCATTATCCAAGCCCTATATAAAAAGAGTGTTTAAGCTGGCAAACAAGGTTACTGCATTTAGCGGCACCATCAGCTTTTATTACAGAGATGCCGAACTAAACAGCATAGCTGAAACAGACCTTGCCTTGCATGTATATAACGGTACTGCATGGACACCATACACCAGCAACGTTACAAGAGATGCTGCCAAAAACTTCGTTACGGTAGCTAATCTTAGTAATGTTTCCCTTTCGGAAATTACACTGGCTAAAGGAACAGCATTAAAAGCAGCAACTGCTTCTTTTACTGAATTTGCTTCACCAAAAGCTTTGCCATCAACTACCGGCTTTTCTGTTTTTCCCAATCCTGCACGTGATCATATCATCATAAAATCTGCTGCGGCTATTAAAGCAATCAGCCTGTATAATGCAAGCGGCACGCTTATCAGCGCCAGGGCTTTAGGCGGCACCCTCCAACATATACTGTCTTTACAAAACCTTGTAGCGGGCATGTACACCGTACAGGTGCTTTTAGAAGATGGCAAAAGCATCAATAGTACAATCATCAAATTATAAAAATCACATACAACCAAAACCACTGTTTATGAAAAAGGTACTCACCGCCTTAACCCTTTTATTATCACTCCATAAAGCCGAAGCGCAGGTAGGCATTGGCACTACCACACCTAACAAAAGTGCGCAACTGGATGTAGTTGCCACAGATAAAGGTTTTCTGATGCCGCGGCTAACACAAACGCAGCGCAGTGCCATCAGCTCGCCTGCTGCCGGCCTTATGGTTTATCAAACCAATGGCACACCAGGGTTTTATTACTACACCGGCAGCGCATGGAAGATGGTTAACCCTAACGGATGGCTGCCAACCGGCAATGCCGGCCTCGACTCCATGAACAGCTTTATAGGCACTACAGACAACAGGCCGCTGCGTTTTAAAGTGTCTAACCAACCGGCGGGCCTGCTCAGTGCGCAGGCAGGCAGCATCACGGCCTGGGGTTATCAGGCAGGCATGAGCAATACAGCATCGGGCTTGCACAACACTGCCATTGGCTATCAGAGTTTGACAAAAAATACTACCGGCTTTTCGAACACCGGCGTTGGCGCAAGTGCATTGTACAATATTATCACCGGCAAACACAATACAGGCATTGGAAGCGGCGCACTTATCAATACAACTGATGGTAACCTGAACACAGGCATCGGATATTTGGCTGGCCCATCTTCGGGTCTTATCTATAACGCAACAGCCGTAGGCGCTAATGCCAGCGCAGCTTGCAACAACTGTTTGGTGTTGGGGTCTGTTGCCGGTGTAAATGGCGCTACAGCCAGCGTAAATGTAGGCATTGGTACTACAGCGCCTACACATCCGCTAAGCTTCGGCAATGACTTAGGAGGCAAAATGTCTTTTTACACACCCGGCGATAATACGCATTACGGTATCGGGCTGCAAAGCGGTTTGCTTCAATTTTATACGGATGTTGCTGGCGCTGATGTTGCCTTTGGCTATGGCAGCAGCTTTGCTTTTAATGAAACCATGCGCATAAAAGGAAATGGTGCGGTAGCGGTAGGCACCGCACAGCCCAGCAGTAGCGCATTGCTCGATCTTAACTCTACCGACCGTGGCTTTCTGATGCCCCGTATGAAGGAAGCACAACGGGCTTCTATCGTTTCGCCCACTGCGGGCCTTATGGTGTATCAAACTGATAATACAGCAGGTTTCTATTATTACACCGGCAGTTCATGGCAAATGCTGGCACCTGCAAACAACGGGTGGAAACTGACGGGCAACGCCGGCAACCCAGCCTCCAGCTTTATAGGCACAACCGATGGACAACCGCTTAATTTCAGGGTATTTAATATTGCAGCCGGGCATATAAGTCCTACTACACTTGGTACCTCTTTTGGCCGCGGCGCTTTAAATGTAAATAAAGCAGATGCCAATACTGCTTTTGGAGCCAATGCCCTGGCACTTTCCATTACCGGCAATTACAATACGGCTGTAAGCGGCCAGGCAATGTTTAACAATACTACCGGCTCCAACAACACTTCGGTTGGCTTTAACTCTATGTATAGAAATACCACCGGTAATCATAATACAGCCACCGGCCTTAATGCCCTGCATCAGAATACCATCGGTGTAGACAATACCGCCATAGGAAGCGGTACCCTTTTTGAAAATGTAAGTGGCAGTCAAAATACAGCCATTGGTTTTCGGGCTACCACAATTTATTCTAATCAGGTAAATGCCACTGCCATTGGCGCCAATGCAATGGCAGGATGCAGTAATTGCGTGGTGTTGGGATCTTCGGAAGGTGTAGGCACAGGAGTAAGCGATGTAAATGTAGGTATCGGCACGCCTTACCCATCACAGGCGTTAAGCTTTAAAAACAAGCTGGGGGGCAAGGTTTCTTTTTACACCGCAGGCAATAATACACATTATGGTATTGGTGTACAAAGCGGGCTGTTTCAATTCTATTCCGATTATGCCGGTGCCGATATTGCGTTTGGCTATGGCAGCAGCGATGCATTTTACGAAAACATGCGCATTAAAGGCAATGGCAACGTGGGCATTGGCACCAATAATCCAACTTACAAGCTGCATGTAAATGGCTCGGTAGCAGGTGTAGGCGCCTACAGCAATGTATCGGATGCCCGCTTTAAGAAGGATGTAACGCAACTGCAAAATGCATTGGATAAAGTGGTGCACATGCGTGGCGTGGCGTACAATTGGCGCAGCGCCGAGTTTCCGGCTATGAACTTTGACAAGCAGCAACAAATAGGATTTATTGCGCAGGAACTGGAAAGCATTTTACCGGAAGCCGTTCGTAAAGATTCTGTCACCGGTTATTACTCTGTAGCTTACAGCACTGTTATTCCGGTTTTAACCGAGGCTATAAAAGAGCAGCAGCAAATTATTGATGCACAGAAAAAAGAACTCGATAGTTTAAAAAGCGAAATGGCGGAATGGAAAGAAAAACAAAAGACACTATATGCCAGGATGAATCAGATTGAAGCGATGCTGAAGCAGCAGGCAACGGCACAGAGCAAGTAGTGATTGTTTTTATAAATTACCGGCCAGTGTAAGCTTTCCCTATTTTATACGTTAAACCCAGTAAAAACAACAAACCGGCTATGCTGCTTATAACAAGGCAGCATAGCCGGTTTATTGTTTTTATATTTTTAAAAGAAAGCACTTAAGCTTCGCATTGCAGCCTGAATATTTCCGGTTGATGCTGAACGTTAGTAAAGCCTGATTTTAAAAAACTGTAACCTGTCAAAATCAGCTACATGCTTCCACCAGTTCTAAAAAATACCTTGCCTGCTCTATCAGTTTATCTTCGCTGGTGCTTTTTTCAATGCAGTTCAGCACCTTAAAACTGGCAAAGTTCTTTCCGCATGGCGGCGGTAACGCTGGTAGAGTAGATGAGTACCGGTATGTGCGAAATAAAAGGATTGTCTTTGATCTGTGCTACTGTTTCTTTGCCGTTCAGTTCGGGCATATTATAATCCAGCACAATCAAATCCGGCTGTTCTTCGGGCTCAAGCATTGTCAGCAAATCAAGCAGCTCAAAGCCGCTGGATAAAAATTGTATGTGACAGTTGTTATTTACCTGTGCAAAGGAGTGGCTTATAAATGCGCAGTCGTCCGGATCGTTATCCACAACAACTATAAAAGGTTGATTCTTCATGAAACATAAAACTATAGGTAAAACCGAAAACATTATTTATGCATGCTGCACTAATTCCGGCAATTAAGAGTTTACCGGTAAAAAAAGACACATTGTTGTACCAATGCCCGGCTCGGAAAAGGCTATAAGGTTGCCACCATGCTTATGCGCAATTTTACGGCATAGCGCCAACCCAATGCCCGTGCCTTCGTATTTGCTTTTGGTATGCAGGCGTTGAAAAATAGTGAATATCTTTTCCGAATGTTCTTGTGAAAAACCAATACCGTTGTCTTGTACATCTATCTGGTAATATGCAGTACCGGCAGCAAGCCCTTGCTGTTTTAATAATTCCTTATCGCTAATGAGCCTGCAATTGAGTTCTACTTTTGGTTGTGTACCAGGCTTCGAGAATTTAATGGCATTATGAATAAGATTATAAAACAGTTGAGACATCTGCACCGGTATGCCATATATTTTAGGCAATAAAGAAAGCTGCACGGCTGCTTCTTTCTGTTGTATTACCAGTTCCAGGTCTACCACTACTTCTTTTACAATCTCGTTGAGGTCCACCGCTTCTAATTCCGTTTCGCTTTCTATACGGGAGTAATCGAGCAGGTCAGTTATAAGGTTGCTCATGCGCCGTGCAGATGCGCTTATTTTACCTATGTATTCTTTTATTTCTGTTTGCTCTTCTCCACCCAGTCTGTTTTCAATAAAGCTGATATACGTTAAAATTTTCCGTACCGGTTCCTTCAGGTCGTGCGATGCTACATAAGCAAACTGCTCCAGTTCTTCGTTGTAATGCAGTAGCTCCTGGTTGGCTTCCTGCAATTGCGCTGTTTGCTGCGCCACCTGCTGGCTTAGTATTTCCGAAAAAGTTTTTTGCTCATGAATGTCGGTGCAGGTGCCAAACCACTTGATTATTTTTCCGCCCTCATCTTTTATAGGAATGGCCTTGCCCAGGAACCAGCGATAGCTGCCGGTTTCTTTTTCTTTAAAACGATACTCTATTTGGTAAGGCTCGCCGGTGCGCACTGAGTGGTACCAGGTGTCGAGACATAGCTGCACATCATCGGGGTGCAGTATAGGCAGCCAGCTCTGATCGCCATAGCCTTCTTCAAAGCCTGTGTAGTCGTACCATCTTTTGTTGTAATAATCCAGAAACCCATCTGGTTTTGATGTCCATATAATCTGCGGCACCAGATCGGCCAATTGGCGAAAAGCCTCTTCACTTTTGCGTATAGCTGTTTCCGATTTTTTTTGAATGGTTATATCTGTAAAAGATGAAAGCACCAGTACCAGTTGGCCTTGCTCATTAAACATAGGCTCGGCTTTGGCCAATAGCCATGTGGGCGTTTGCGTGCTGTGGTTTATAATCTGCACTACCTCTTCCACACGCCTGCCGGTAGTCATTGCTTTTACCGTAGGCATTTGATCGGCACTTACTATCTCGCCTTTTTCATTGCACAGTTCAAAATTTTCTACTAATTTTTTTCTTAATGCTTTATAATCCTTCTCCTGCATTAATTCTTCTGCGGTACTATAACCCAATAGCTTGGCCGCCCTGTTGTTTGCAAAAAGAAGATCGCCTTTTTTACTGAAAAGATAAATGGCCGACGGCACATTACGCAAGGTCAACTCCAGTTGTTCTTTAATGCCTTTTAATTCGCTTTCGGCACGTTTGCGTTCGTCAATATCCATGCCTATGCCCATCATGCCAATAAACTGGCCATTGGTTAAAAACCGCGGTATGCCTTTCCACAAAATCCAGCGATAAACGCCTTCTGTTCCCTTTTGCCTTACTTCGAGTGTATATGGCTTTCGTTCATTAAAAGCATGGGTATAGGTTTCATTTACCAGTGGCACATCATCGGGGTGAGTAATGGTTGTCCAGGCACGGCCATTGGCATCTTCGGCACTGCACCCTACAAACTCAAGCCAGGTTTTATTTAAGAATTCTACTGCTGCATTTTCACCGGCAATAAATATGAACGCCGGCGCTTCATTGGCAATAATCCTGAAGCGCTCTTCGCTTTCTTTAATAGCCGTTTCAGCTTTTTTCTGTTTGGTAACATCTCTGAAAATCCACGACCATGCATAATAGCTATCTTCTTCGCTTTTAACGGCATAGCCATAACGTTCAATTATTTTTCCATCTTTCAATTCCAGTATGTCAACGCTTTTTTCGGCCGGATGCGCATAGAGGTATCTTATTCTTTCAATAAACTGCTGCGGATGCACCAACTGCGTGATGGCAAAAGCAAGTGCAGCCTCATCATTCTGTGCGCTGATAATTTCCGCAGGCATACTCCATATCTCGGCAAAGCGCTGGTTGCACGAAAGAATTTTTCCCTGCGTATCTACCAGCAAAATACCATCAAAGCTTGCCTGGTTGTGCGCTTCCAGCAAGGCTTTGCGGTAAGCCAGGGCTTCCTCCGCCCTTTTTTGTTCGGTAATGTCCTGTACAACGCCGGTGAAACGACAAGCACGGCCTTCACTATCAAAAGTTATTTTGCCTTTGGTACGCACCCAGCGCAGCTTTCCGTCTTCGATACCATTAATGCGGTATTCATTTTCATATACACCGCCATGCCCGGGCTGCATGGCCTGCTGCGCTACAAACCTTGATCGTTCGCGGTCATCGGGGTGCAGGCTTTTTAAATACATATCGTGGGTAATGGCGGCGCCAGGCGACAGGCCAAATATTTCTTTTGTGCGCTCCGACCATACAAGCTTATCCGATTGCGGATAAAAATCGAAAAGCCCTAAGCCACCGCCTTCTACCGCAATGCGCAACTGCTCTTCCTGATCGGCAATTTTTTCTTTAGCCACTTTTACATCGTCAATATTGGTGGCTGTGCCGTGCCATTTAAGCACGATGCTTTTTTTATTTTTTTTAGGAAAAGCCCTGCTTAAATACCAGCGATAAGTGCCGTCTTTCATTTGTATCCGGTGCTCTATTTGATAAATGGAGCCTTCGGCCACGGCTTTGCCCCAGGCATCAATGGTGGCCTGCAAATCATCGGGGTGCAACATGGCCTGCCAGGCCCATGTGCCATCCGCATGTTTGACAGCACTTGAGAAATCGGCCACCCGATCATTGTAATAAT
>Ga0181471_100022_pt1 | contig 34630 bp, 32 predicted proteins | sample InSIn5gowninarea_FD_119083 | JGI IMG/M metagenome (GOLD analysis project Ga0181471, IMG submission 119083) | Clean room microbial communities from NASA Spacecraft Assembly Facility at Jet Propulsion Laboratory, Pasadena, California, USA -... ...
TCCAAATCCTTGGTCCATCATCCGTACTCCTCGGCCACTCTCTCGACTCCGACCTCAATGCATTAAAGCTCACCCACCCCTTTGTCGTGGACACATCCATGATCTACCCGCACCCACGAGGCCTGCCACTCCGCTCTTCTCTCAAATATCTCACAACCAAATACCTAAAGCGTGAGATCCAAACAGCCGGCGCCAACGGCCATAACTCAGTCGAGGATGCTCAAGCCGTCCTAGATCTCGTGAAACTGAAATGTGACAAAGGACCGAAATGGGGCACCATGGAAGCGAACGGAGAACCAGTATTCAGACGACTGAAAAGATTCGGTCGGACAAGCGCAATGGTCGACTACGGCACACCAGAGCGCGGCTTCGGCAAAGACGCTACATATCCCATAGGATGTCAGAACGACGAAGAGGTGCTAAAGGGTGTTCTACGAGCCGTAAAGGGTGACAATTTTTTCGACTTTGAAATCCCTGCCGGCGGTGCAGATTATATCTGGGGCCGTTTCCGGGCGCTCGAATACGCGCGAGGTTGGGTTAGCGGCTCAACACCACCTATTCGACCGTCTACCACCGCCGAAGTCTCAAACGCCAGCAACGACAACCAACAACCAACACACAACATCACAGAAGAAGAACAACAACAAACCCAATCCCTCAACGCCCTCGCCCTCGAAACCCTAAACCGCATCCAACAGATCCACGACGCTCTCCCCGCAAAATCGTTACTGATCATCTTCAGCGGCACAGCAGATATGCGGCCTGTCATGCAGTTGCAGGCGCAGCAGCAGGCGTACAAGAAGGAGTTCAAAGTCAAGAAGTGGGATGAACTTACGGTTAAGTGGACGGATACGGAGGATCAGATGCTGAGGCAGGCTTGTGCTGATGCGAGGAAGGGGTGGGGGGTTTGTGTTGTTAAGTGAGTTGGTGGAGGTTGGGAGGAGGTGTGGTGGAAAGGGGGATATTGGTTGGGTGGGTGAGTGGCTAGCTGATGCTGGCGCGCTAAGTGCTGCGTGTAAGGAGTGGTTTTGTTAGGTAACATGATATCTTGGTGGTAGTATACCTACTGTATGAATAGTAAGTACCGTCTTGTACTATTGTATTCACATAAGCTGGAGATGTGAATCGCCTCATCAAGATCACTGCACGGTAGCCTTGTCAAATGTATTCCTGATTAATGTAGTAAATGTGCGCTGTACTCTCAATGCGTTCTAGCATCTGCAAGGTTACAACGAACACTGAAATTCTGGCCCTCGAATACTGATAGAAAACCGTGTTTACTCGAAACTAGCAAACTATATCTGGAAGTCTCAACACCACCATCCACCCTGGGTATCACAGTCCACAGAAAAACCGCGTTCATTAGCACGCTAGCTCCCCTTGCAACTCAAGACGTTTCCTCTCTCAACTCGATTTAACGAGAATCGCTGTACTTACTTACTTACTCACTTACTCAGCTACTTATCTGCTCATTTCCCACTGCCACTTCCACGCCAACTAACCGTATCCCACCCCTCCCCACCACCACTTTCTCCCAGCCCCTCCACAGCCCTCCCTACCACAACAGTCCCATTCCCCTCCCATTCCCCCAAAACCGCCAGCGCACCAGCAAGCACATCAATCCCACTACACTGCGCACTCGCATCCCCATCCTCATCTCTCTCCACACTCCCTCCCGCCCCCCAAACCTGGCCAAGTGCATTACCAGTCCCATTCCTATTCTGCCATACTGCTTCGGCATTCTTCATCAGGAATTCAGCGTAGAGGTCGGTGGGGGATGTGGATTGGAGGGTTGCGAGGTTGCGGGCGAAAATGCCTTTGAATTGGGAGCCTACGGGGCCGCAGGTTGGTTCGCAGGGATCGTGCAGGATTAGATCTGGAGATGTGGGGTGGGTTATGGAGGTTAGGTTTTTGAGGGCTGCTATTGCGATTGTATGCGCTAGGGAGAGGTAGAGGGGCTGGGATGTTGCGGCTGAGGGTTCGGTTAGCGCGCCGAGGATCACGCCTTGGTTATCTGTGTTGGAGATGAAGTTAGTGGGTGGGATGTAATGGGAGGGAAGGGACTGGGCTTACATGACCACACTATATCCATGTTGCTTGTTCGTTGGGAGATGTTGAGGCCATCGATGAAGTTGTTCCGGTTGTTAATTAGACCGCTGTTGTACAACCAGTTCCAGGAGTTCTCTGCAAGGTCGACGTAATAGGATTTATTAGATGGGCAGCGTGTTGCTAGATGTGCTGCTACTGAGAAGTAAAGCTCGTTGGCGATGGAGTTGACGTAGGTGTTGCTCTTGTCCCACCAGAGGCCTCCGAGAGGAGTGGTATTGTAGGCAGCGTTCATGTCGTTGAAGATTGTGATGGCTTCGTTTAGATATTTCGAATCCTGGGTCAAGTCATAAACGGCAATCCATGCTAATGCCCACCAACCCTCATCATCATAGTAACCATTGATGAATCCGACATCTTGTGAACTCCTTCGACGTGACCCTCGACTAAGAAGTGAGAGATTTCGTTCTTTAGGGAGTTCTCTGCGCCATAGTGATCCCATTCTCTGTGTCGTTAGATTGTTGTATCTTGGTGCCTTTGTGAACACATCTTGCCACAAATCTTGGAGTCGATCTTTGATACCGTCATCAATAGCAGCCAAGTTCGCAAGGGTGGTCAAGCAGTTCGCACTGTTCCACCAATCGGACGAGGGTACCCACAGACCATATATTGTGTTGTACCACGCCTGTAAGGTGTCCACGGTGCGCTCGACATCGCTGAAGGTTATGGCCATTGATCCATGGATGGAGAAAATGCCTATAACAAGTGCGACAAACTTGATATGTGTGGTCAATATCATCTTGCCTGATTTATCAATGGAACCAAGAGACTGATCGGAGGAACAACGGAAGAATTCATGTTTGTTAAGTACTTCTCTAGTTCTGCTGACACAAGTTGACAAGGAATATCGAGACTATGCGTCTGTAAGACGTACCGTCACCGCCACCGGGAAAGATTTGGTATTGGCGGAAGCAGAAGACTGTCACCGGAGGGCTTTTGACAACGGCATCGGGAAAGATTCATTGAAGCAAATGAGCCTGCTCATGAACCTTGACTCAGCCACCCCAGCTGTAATACGCAATTGCAGTCAAGCTTGTGTTGTGGGAACGAGTTATGATGTGTTTGTGTTTCAGGGGACATGGCGACTCAACAGCTGCTTAATTCATCGGTTAAGTCGGCTTATGTCAAGACTATTGCAAACAAGCCCTGCGGTCGAAAGTCCAGGGCCCTGTTGTAGGAGTGCCTGTCGATGCTCGATCACTATAGGTAAGTGCGGGACTCTTTAACTGGTATAATCGCATTGCATCCGTCGTTACTGTTTGAAATTCCTGATCGAAAGCCCGCCGGCCATTACTGGTTAGGGGTGGCTTCCAGGGTGATTGTCGATGGTATATTCATGCTCAAGGCGTATAGTAGAACTACTGGGACCAAGTAAGCTAGAGTTAGAACTGTCAGTCGCCGAGTTTGAACGTCGTTCGTGCTTCTCCACCAATATTTAAGATTGCCACGTGGAGTTAGCATGGGCTTCGTGACGTGAACCGCGTTAGTATAGTGGCTCTAGTGTCGTATGGAGGATATCATGGCGATCGAAAAAGCAAAGTGTCAAATATCCAGTCGAATGAAAAGGGGTCAGTGCTTTCAAAGTCCGATACGACACGGGTGTGTTCTGGGGCATCAAGGGAAATCCCACGAAACATCATCACTGGGCAATGCACCTCTCTTCTCATTGCCGCTTCTGACTTCCAACTTCGGTAAATTGTGACCAGCCATGTTGACAGCGGGGTTAAACTGTGGGAGATTCTCGTGGGAGCAATCGAAATGTCACATGTAAGGGCTGGAGCACATAATGCAGTCACTTAACATGAGGCTGGTGGGTTTTGACATAAAAGTGGCTCTGTTTGTATATCGATGACCATCGGTGCATTCTCGACATAAGCAGATATCTCTCTTGACATATCTCAGTGACATGTAGAAGGAGGGCGACGGTATCAGTGAACTGGTGATGAGTTCCAGATAAGCTGCGTGAGTGGACGAAGAGATTTGTGAGGGTAGGAGGTAGGGAAACGTTGTAGCTCGGGTATAATTTCCCCGCGTTCAATCAGTTGCAGGCACGAACTTCCATTTATCAGCGCGTTGGTGTTCGAGGTCGACAACGGTTAATTGTTCTCACTTTTAGACCTACGCCTACTTCTGACATGCTTCTGGCTCAGTCGGCCGCAAGTATCAGACACTTCGAGTCGAATGTATGTCGCGAGTAGAAAGACTCAAAGATGAGGTGCGTGAACATAAAAAGGAGACCCTAAACACGTATCTAATCCAAAGAATAGGGCACACGATCGCAGGTAATTGTTTCTGGAGCAGTGGCCGGTCTTGTGTCCAGATTCTGTATCGCTCCTCTCGATGTCGTGAAAATTCGACTGCAGCTACAGGTTCACTCACTCTCCGACCCTCTCTCCTTAGATGGCATCAAAGGCCCTACATACAAAGGTGTCTTTCAAACCATATCCACGATAAGACAGCAGGAAGGCAGGCCTCGTGGGTGCGGGTAGATCATGGATGTGTCCACGACAAAGGGGTGGGTGAGCTTTAATGCATTGAGGTCGGAGTCGAGAGAGTGGCCGAGGAGTACGGATGATGGACCAAGGATTTGGAGAAGCTCGTTTTGGATGTCTGTGAGGGTTGTTGTCACGTTCTCGAGAATTTCAGGTGTAATGCCAGAGAATTGAGTGAAGTAGTTTTTGATAGGCAATGAAGGCTTGACATATTTGTCAATAATGACCTTACCGTCGGGATAAGATATCATGGAAATACGGGCGAGGGAGTAGACATCATCTGAGGTCTGCACCATTTCGCAGTCAATTGAGAACAGTGAAAGTCCTTGTGAGATATGGTCTTTTGAGTTGGCATCGATCTGCGGACGTGACACTGTCACATCAGTATCGACCCACCCATCCTTGGATGATTGACCAGTCTGCTCCCGACGGGTGGCCTCGTAACCTGCATCAACCTGGGTTGTGAATGCCGCTGGATGTATGGGAAACTCGGCTTCATGTAGCTCATCTGCAGTATGGATAAATTCGGTGATCGGCGTTGGCGCAGGTCTGAAAGCCGGCTCGTTGAAACCGTTATGATTCTTCTTCTGGTCAGGGTCTGGGCCCAGAAGCATGGCTTGTAATGGTGAATGAACTCTCTGCACCTTAGCATCACCAGGAGCCATAACTGATAGGACATTGTCGAATAGCCATGCTTGAGATTCAGGAGGATCGTCCGATCTTATCGCACAGGCCACCAACCGCTCTGCTTCTTTGGTCTTGAACTCCGATTCTGTGGATTGGTTCGTGTCAGCTCCATCCGAAGTCGATGTTGCGTGACCGTTCGCTTCCCTATCAGATGTATTGTTTGGTATAGAACCATCGCTTTTGGATGCAGATTTCCGGGCATCGGTTGATGTTTTGACCTGCTCCAGTAATGGTTTGTCCAAACCTGGCACCATAAGCACGACCACTTTCTTAATGCTCTTTGCATTCGCCACAGCAATCCACTTCGGTGCTACCTCATCCGCCAGCACATACATGCCCAAGTCCTTGAGATCTTTGATCTTCAGCTCGGACTGATAGGTTTGATGATAGCGTAGGCGCGGGTAATTGTCAGCATCTCTATCCCGCTTGCTTTGAGCGGCCTTGTTTTGCTTGGAAGTCACTTTCGTCCAGCCATCATTGTCACCTTGATCGGGTTTTGCGTGGTCTTCGGTTGAAGCATCATCTGAGGCATCCATATCGTTCGACAGACGTCTTCTCTTGGAGTCGTCAGACGATGTCTGATGTGAAGTGCTTGCCGTCTCACGAGGTACATGGCTGAACCGATTCGAGTTGTTGCGCTTACGCTTTCTAGCCATAGTCACTGTTTCCGGTAATGCTACTCAACAAATGCAGAAGGTTTACTTGCAGCAAGCTCGAAGAAATAGTAATATGACCAGAAGACAAGAAGTAGGTAAGGCTAGCACAGACTTTTGTGTGAAAAACACTTGCATAATACACCGTCTCTTTGATAAGCGGTTACAAAGATGATGGTAGTAAGAGCGGAAGTCTCTTGGGAAGTCTTGGCAATACCACGCGCTTCCGGTATGTCTTGCTGCCTCAGGCACACTCAATTCAATCAATGAAGGAGAGTGTCCACTGACTGTCCAATGACATTCTGGTTCGTGCTGGTACAGCGCAAAGTTCTTGTGCACGTATCTTAGCATTTGAAGGACACTCGACCAAGGATGTTTCAGCTTTGATATCAAAAGAGGCATCGCTGGCTTCAATCTTGTGTCCGAAACGAGTTCGATCGATCATACTACCATCTTCAGAGTTTATGATTCGATCCTTGTACTTCCTCTAGGTGGATCTGGAGGTGAAGGACTTGCATGACACAAAGCATGACATTCCACTCTTCGTACAATGAGCCAAAGACTCTTAAGAGAATCAGTAACATCTAGATCTGGAATTCCCCAGCGAAAGGTTGATAAGGAGGAGCGATTCTCCCAGTCTTAAACCTACTTCTATTCCTTGATAGCTCAGGAAAGATCTCATGATTCTTACGCCCTACATTCTCGATCACACCAGACCCCAAAGTCTAGAGCACAATGTCTGGGGTAAGACAATTGAATTTCAGCTACGAGCTACATGACTGATCGTTACATTTAGCAACTAAGCGTCGGTGCTTCGATACTGCTGTCACCCAGTTTTGATTACTCCAAAGTTCGATTCGATGCTGTTGATATCCTATATATCAGCCCCTTCTGCGTACAAAAGGACAAGACTTTCAACTTCGAGGGAGATGCAAAGACACTTTTGCCAATCTTCCAGGATGTCGTCAACATGGCACGCCGTCTAAACTACAACATCTCCATCGTCGTCATGCAGATGTGGAGCAATGAAACAACAATAGACCAGCTTCAGACCGGCACCGACATCGAAACCTACGCAACCTCAGTCGTGAAATTCATAATCGACCACAACATCGACGGATACGACAACGACTACGAAGGCGGCAACATGTGTCCCCAAGCAGGTAAAGTCTTCTCCGCCATCCGTCAAAAACTCGACAAAGTGCACCCAACACCACCATACCACGTATCCATCGCACCGTCCAACACCGCCTATCTCAACAACGACATAGTAAAGTCCTCCCTGACCCACGTGAACATGCAAAACTACTCCGGAGGCCGTATGGAAAGTCTCCAGGCCGACATCGACACCTATAAGCAGATCTTCAACAGCAGCACAAATGTGAACATCATCTTCGGCGTCGACAGCGAGATTGCCAGCGAAAACTGGCCGGAAGTTGCTAAACCTTCATCTACAACGACGAGCAACGTTTTCGATACCTTGTACGACATCGTCACCACGAATGGACTGAATGGCATCTATAACTGGCGTCTCGATTCCGGTGACTGGATCTTCCAGAACGCGTTTCAGGTATATCTGTACAATAAGTTTCATGACACGAGCCTGCAGTGCCCTTTTACGCTTGAACAAGTCGTGGAAACGTGGCCAAATGTTAAGGGAGGTCCGATCGCTCCATTTAAATAATCTAGCGTTGAACGAATACTGTTATGGGTTTTAAAAGCTATGTATGGTCCACCAGTGGCGTTGGGATCGGGGAAGGGAAAGCTGGCCTAAGAGAAAGAACGATGTCGATTGCACCAGAAATAGCATATGAACTCATTCCACTCAACATGATACTGGTTGTGGCTTCTGGTGCTCTTGTCACGATGCCTTAGCGATATAGACTGCCCCTTTCTACGTCTTGCTGCCTTAGGCATGATCGATCTAGTCATCAAAATAGTCCGCCGTGGGGGAAGGGTTCAAGTTAAATGACATAAATGCATAGATAAATCCTTATGAAGGTGTCTCACATGGAGCATGAACATCTAGTTGCTATCTCGCTTCTTCCTCCCACCAGAAGATCTGAAAGCAGCAGCTCGCTTGCTGCTTCGATTGTCAGGTTTAACGGCCGGTCTTTTCTTAGCCTTTGACGAGCCACTTGACGCTCTATGCCCTTCGAAAACCACGTTGCTGCCTCCAGACTGTCTGCCAGGCTTTTTTCCTGGAAAGCGTGATCCCCCTCTGCCTCTTTCAAACGATCTGCCATTGACTTCTTTTTTACCTGATCTCACCTCCTTTTTGGCTCTCATAACCCGCAACACACGTGGGAGTAATGGCGGAAACTTCTTTTCGTTCATCAACAGCGCCGCTTCGACTGCATTTTCATCCTGGAATTGCACGTATGCAAAGCCCTTGCTAATACGTGTCTCCTTGTCTCTTATCACCCTCACGCTCTCCACCTTACCAGCCTTCCCGAAAGTCCGCCACAAACCTTCCTCCGCATCAGCTGGTTCCCTAGCTCTCTTTCTTTTCTTCTCGCCTTCTTCCGTCTCCTCGGTAGTTGTGGCTTCATCGACGAAGCTGAGGTTGCCAACAAACACACATCTCTTGTGGTCGGTCGGGCTTGGGTGGGCGAGGTTGTCAACACGCAGATGCCTGTCTAGTACAATCGACCCGTTTAGCTTTGATGTGACCTTTCGTGCCGCGGCATCGGACGACAGCACAACGTAGGCATTGGTGCTTTTCATGGTTTCTTCCATCAGCTCTTTCTTCGCATAGGCAGCTCTTTTCGGCCCGGCATCACTGACGAACGCTGTTGATCTGAATCGTATGGATTCAATTTTCTCATCATGCTTCGTGTCCAGTGCTGATTGTAAATGCAGAATCAGAGTCTTCTTCGCAGATTTCGACTTGATAGTAGATATTGACACATTGCCCAGGAAGACAGTCCTCTTCTGCTTCGCTGCTTCGACTTCGCGATCTTTATTACTGAAGCTTTCATGCTTGGGCACACCATCCTCTCCTACATGGTCTTCTGCTTCCGATTCGCTAATGTCTTGGAGATCGCTGTCCAGATCTGAACTGCCTGTGTCGTCTTCGTCATTTTCAACAGGCTCGAGTCCGTTCTCTTTGCGTTTCTGCTTCAGCTCTTGCTCCTCCTCACGCACCAATTTGTCTAGGTAGCGGCTCTCAAGGTCTTCGTCTACGTTGACCTTCCTTCTTTTCCGCGGACGTTCGACAACCTCAACGCCACCGTTTTCAGAATCTGAGCTTGTGTCATCGTCACTGGCCTCTGAAGCAATATAGTCTTCTGATTGCTTCACCGGTACCTTGTGTATGGCTTTAGTCGTTGGTGGAGTAGGCTGAGACACTCTTGTGGACTTCGGTGGTGCGGTAACAGGACCAGACTACAGTATTAAGTCAGTCATTGAGGATTAGGATCTGAGGATGTACTTACACTGGAAGCAAACAACGCTGCTAGTGTAGGGTCGATGGACTGGGAAGCAGCAACCAGTGTGGCTGTTACAGCAGACTCCTCGGGCTGCGTCTTAGTTTTCGATTTCGCCATAACAAAAGTTTATATCACCTTCCGCAGTTGCGCGACCGAAATGCTTCTATCGAGGATTTGTCGAAGTATTACTGCTGCAGTACTTCTCAGATTTGCTGGTATCAAAAGTTCATGGCGGAATTAAAAAATAAAGCGGGTCCGGATTTAGCGTCAGACCTCATTATGGCTACCACGCATGTGCTCTTCTACTACAACGCCCGCTAGAAATCTCCAAGTATCACACTGCAGACTCACCTCTTGCACTGCGGGACGTAGCAACAACCCAACAAGCAGAGACAACTGTTCACTTAATCGCTACAGACACCGCATATATTCTCAACACCCGCTACTGTCCTGCCCACAATCCACATCACCTCCTCCAAGTCCTCCTCCATATCCCTCTCATAGCGCATAACGCGCTGCACGAACCACCAAAATGCTCTTCTTCAGGTACCCACCCCCTTTCGGACTCCCCTTCCAGTCCAGAACCCCCTCTAACTCTCAAACCTCCAGCTTCTTCAAAACCTTAACCAACACGCAAGTAACCATCGAACTGAAAAACGACATCTCCATCCGCGGCACCCTAAAATCCGTCGACCAATACCTAAACATCAAGCTCGACGACATCCAAGTCCTGAACGAAGACAAGTACCCGCATCTAAGTTCGGTGAAGAACGTGTTTATCCGCGGCAGTGTGGTGCGGTATGTGCATCTACCGGCGGGTGAAGTTGATAGAGGGCTGTTGGAGGATGCGTGTCGGAGGGAGACGGGTGCGTTGAAGAGCCAGCAGGCTGGTGGGGCGAAGTGAGCGGGTTAAACGGGCTATGTGGGAAAGTGGTGTAAAGGATATGAATTATGATATGAGAAGGCCAAGCGTAAAGGGCGTCCATCGCGTGGTCGTTGCTTGGCCTAAGAGCGTGAATGTCCATGGTGGAGGTTATCACACTATACTCCTTGTCGCGGAGCAAGCAAGCAGATCAAGAAAGGCCGCTGAACTTGATGCTGTAAGCTTATGGACATGACCAGTTCATCACATCAGTCCGTCAGGCTGTGCGTGATTTATCTATACGAGTGGAACCGAATTCGTCGCAAGGAGAGCTCAGAGAGTCAGGCAGAGCACAGAAAACGCTGTGAGAGATATGGTTTGCGATTGTGTGCGGAGCTTGTCTACAAGCAGATTCTCGAGAAGAACGTCAGAAACCAAAGTGGGTAGGGGCAAGACGAACACGGCACCATCTGAGAGCAGTCTGCTGGTGGAAGCGTCGTCGCATGTCTTAGTATATTCGGATGCAGCATTATCACGGCCGTGTATCGACAATCCAACACCTTGCTACAAAACTGTATCCAGGAAACTCAAAGAAAGATCCTCGCGTCTTCTCTAGCTAGCAGATTATTTAAATATCACCTCTCAAACACCATATCTCAGCATTCCATCTCCACTACCCCAACCCTCAGCCCCAAACTCAACCTTGTACAACCCATTCTTCCGCTTTTCAATTTCCCACTTCTCAATCCAACCCTTCATCTTCTCCCGACTTTTTGCACTACCCACGTTAACAGTCGGCACAATTTTGTTGATCCTGAGCGCACATGCAAACATGGTTAGTTCTCTGAAACTGCTGTGTTCGCTGTACGGAACACCAAAGCAATTACTTTCTCGCGTTGAGCCTCTTTGAGGCACAAGATCTTTCATTGTGAACCTACTCTTCCAGCCCTCGGAGTGCAAGACCGTGCTGACGGTAGGGTTGTCGGTAGAGCGGGAGCCAGGTGGCCGGTATGACCAGCCTGTGGGCCGGAAGCCAACCACGCGATGGAAGTGTGGACGCATGGTGACGAGATAGTCATGGAGTGTGTCAGCCCTGATCTCCATGAGCATTTGCATGTGCACTTGTGCTTCGTGCGGGTTGGATGTCAAAAATTCATTGAGCTCGGCATCCTCGAGGGCGCGGCAGATACGCATCTTAGGAGGTGGTGCGTAGATTTTGGATTTCAGGGCGCGAGCAATGCCGAGACAGATTCGTTCTTTGCCAATGCTGTATGTGCCTACCACAACGAGCAGACGACCGCGTAATCTGGGTTTGATGTCCTCCTCCTCATCTGCTTCTTTTTTGACGGGAGAATTCTCGGCACTACCTTGTTCGAGGAACTTTTTCATAGTGCTACCAGCACGTTCAAGCTTGGCACGTTCGTATGAATCCGTACTGTCGATAATATCTTTAGAAAGGCTGATACACATCTGAGCGCAGGCGTCAATAACGTCGTGTTGGCTTGGGAAGGAATACTTTGGTGTCAAGTAGGTGGTGTCCAGGTAGCAAGTGTCGATGAACTGATTTTTCGTCTGACCAGTAACTGCATCCATAACTTCCGGTTTCAGGAGAGGGTGATGAACGTGAGCTGGACAAGCTCGAAAGTCGCCGCAATGAAGAATCCGATTTAGCCTGGGTGAGCCGTCCTTGTTCTTGCCAACAACTTTCTCGAAGAGGTACAATGATGAGCCAGGGCAGTGGTTTGCCGGAATCATAGTTACGAAGACGCCATTCGTGTTCGGGACTTCGACCTTCTGTTCGAACTCGAGAGGTATGATCCATTTCGGATTGACACGAAGCTGTTGACGCATGAGATTGCATGTGACTTTGCTAGCATAGATTGGTCCGTGACACCATGAAGACGTCAAGCCGATGTAGTGATCGCTGTGAAAGTGACTGAGAAAGTAGGCATTCTGTCCCTCGACCTTACCATAGCGGAAGGCATCCACACATATCAACAGGCCAGGCATAATCTTGTAAAAGGGGCATGTTCGTTCATATGCTTGCTTGCCACGGGATTGCATCTCATTGCTTGCTGCTTCAGCCCAAGCTCTATCCTCAGCGTGACCTGACATAAGCTGGCTAAAGGCAGACTTCGTCTCACTTTTGCTCCCACTGGCGAACGGAATGGCTTGGGCCGGCCTGGCAATGGCTGCTCTTTGAAATCGCTTATGCCCAGGTTGTGGTGTTGTGCTACGTGGCTTCTCGTCAAGTATTTTGATGGCGCGTATTGAGGGAAGTGGTTTAGCCGTACCGTCCAGACAGGCATTTACATGAGCCGAAGCATCAGGCTCAGAAAGACCTTTCATAGATCCGTTGCACATCGGGCATGTCTCTATCGCGTCGGCTGCATCTTCAAGCTCATCAACTTCTTCAACATCCTTCGGTGTCCTTGCACCATCTGTACCGCTTTCTGACTTCGAATCGTCATCGAATGCTTTTTCCATGGCCAGCTGCTCCTCCATGTACTGTCGCTCAAGGAACTCTTCACCCTCTGGGAAAAACTCATCGTCGAAATCATTCGGACCAAATTCATCCAGTTGATAGCCACTTGTGCCTTGCCGGGTTAAAGCTGGTCTGCGTGTTTCTTGCTCATCTGCGTTCTCGCCATCCTGTAATGGCTCATCCGGTGGTTTCAGGGGCACCTTTATAATTTCCGTCACTTCCGAATAGTTCAATTCCTGATTATTCAGTGGATTATCTATGATAATTTGATCGTTACTTGTTCCCTCTATAGCCTTATCTCCAGTGACCTCGACATAGGGAGGTATATCTGGCAAGCTCCCTTCGTCGTCACTCGAGTCATCCACAAACCCACCGCGTTGCTTCACAACTTTATTCTCCTCCGGTAGTTGACTAACCTTCGCACCATGATTATCCGTAGCTACTGGCTCTGGAGACGGTGTTTTGATGAAGCCTCTTGTCGGAGTAAATTCGTCCTCAATCTTTCTCCGCTTTACAGGCGTCGCGAACTCATTGAATTTCTCAATACCATCATCCTGTGACCACCCATTCCATTTCGGTGAACCGTCCCTTTCTAAGTCCAGCTCATTTTTCCGCACATTCTTTTTTGGCGTCGCCTCCTCAAAGAACAAGTTCTCTCCTTTCGTGGGTGATTCCTGTGGGGTCTCCTTTTTCTCGGTCTTGCCAAAGAAGTTCAGAATACTCTGGTTTTGTTTGATGGCATTCTTACGAGCACTTGAAATCTTAGTCTGTGGAATTGTGCCGAGAACGGGGATACGTGACAGAGGACTTGAACTGGTCTTCGTTGTTTCGGAAGGCTTGTCGCTGAAGAATGGTGAGCGTGTCAGTATTGTAGATTTGCCTTCCTGCGGAGGCGTGGGTGGTCGTCCGGTGGATGGCAAGACTTGGTCGATGTTGTTTCGGGTGACATTCTCTCTAGGATTGCGGAACATCTCAGCTTCAATCGTTCATCCTCTTGACTTCGAAAGCATACCAGCTATTACGTTGTGCTTGCGCCAGCGTGTTACTGACTCGAAAGCAGTTACGAACATCTATTGTACAAGTGGATCTACTGGCGATGATCCACCTCGAAGCGCGTTAAGTGATAGGTCACGTGCAATGCTGCACGCGTTGTCAGATCCAGCATCTCACATTCGAGGACATCATTGAACTTCTTCAGATGCTCGGCAAGGGGTGCGACCGTTGTGCTAGCTTTGACACCAATGCGCAGTGCTTTGGCCTTGCTAATGTAAAGTTATATTTAATTCTTCCTTTCTTCTTCTCTACTCTCATCGGGGGGCCTAGTGGATGGCGCTGAGGAAGGAAGTAATCGCAACCATGTCCTGCACACGACATCTAACCTCATCTTTCGTACATAAAACTTGACATGTCAAAGAGATTTCATCCTTTTACACTTGCGGTATTTTCTGTTGTGCATTGTTCACGAGTCATGTTTCTGCGGAGATTTACTTCACTCACTCCAACTCTCGGCTCAGATAACCAATGCTTCAGTTCACGAAGCACGCAATAAAGCAGCCGCGGTTGGCAATGCTGATCTAATCCTCGGCACCGTCCCGGATATTCAACACTACATGCCTCGAAGTGGAGATAATATCACAGCAAACATCTGTACAGACGTGATATAACAGCCTTCCAATCCTGTAATTCTCGGGCTCAGATCAGTATTGTCCTGAGAGCAGCTATAGCATCAACACAAGCATCCACGAAATCCACGAAGGAGTACTCCATACTTTGCAGCCTCCTGACATACAAACTATAGCTTCCCAAGCCCACACCTTCCACATACCCGCCAACATGAAGACCACACTAATCTCCAAGTCCGACACAGGCGGCCTCAAAGGCACGATAGTCGACATCCCTCAACCCACAGCCTCAGACCTCAAGCCGACCCAACTACTAATAAAAGTCCACGTCTCCGGTTCCAACCCCAAAGACTGGAAACTCCCCCTCTTCGTGCCCGCCCAAAGCAACAAAAACACAGGCGACGATATCGCAGGCACAGTCACCGCCGTTGGGACTAGCGTCACAGAATTCCGCATCGGCGACCGCGTCGCCGCCTTCCACGAAATGACCACCCCCCACGGCTCCTTCGCCGAGTACGCCATCGCTCACGAACACACAACATTCCCCATCCCACCGAGCACAACCTTCGAACAAGCCGCGACCATCCCGCTCGCCGCCATGACCGCAGCAGTAGGCCTCTACACAGCGCTGCACCTCCCGGAACCCTGGAACCACGATTCCGAAGTCCGCGCCCGTTGCGCAGGCGGCGTCGCCGTCTACGGCGCTGCCTCGGCGGTCGGCGCCTACACGATCAAGCTGCTTCGCAAATCGAGGATCCACCCTATAATCGCCGTCGCCGGCAACGGCATCCCTTTCGTCGAAACACTGATCGACCGCTCAAAAGGAGATACGATAATCGACTACCGTGAGGGCGGCGACGCAATAGTCTCCGGTTTGAAGGCCGCAATTCCGTCAGGCCAGACGTTGCGCTACGCTTACGACGCTGTTTCCGACCACGGTTCCTACGGCTACTTATGCCAGGTTCTCGACACGAAAGCTGGTTCACATCTCACTGTGGTGCTGCCTGGTAAGAAATTCGAGGGGATTCCGCAGGGGGTGGAGTTGAGCGTTACGATGGTTGGGTCCGTGCATGCGAAGAGTAATCGCGAGTTTGGATATGCATGGTTCCGACTGTTTGGGATGGGGCTGAAGGAGGGGTGGTTTACGCCGCATCCGCATGAGGTTGTGGCGGGTGGGCTTGGGGGTGTGGAGGAGGGTTTGAGTCGATTGAAGGAGGGGAAGGTTAGTGCTAAGAAGATGGTCTTTAGGATTGGGGAGACGGAGGGGTTGGAGGTTGGGGCGAGTAAGATATGATTTGATCATAGGGAGTAAGTATGTAGGTGGTGTTTGTTGTGGTTGAGAGTATTCAGATATTGTGGTGGGCTCCTTATGAATATGTTGCCTGCTTGCATGCAGGTATTATTTATACAGTCAATGTGTACATGTTGATTAGATACAGATAGCAGTGTTACTCTATCGTCGATCAGTCTTCATTCTCTTCCTCCTGTGCAACCTGTTCGTATCTCATTCCCCGTCCCCCTCTTGACCTTAGCAGAGACGGCCGATCATACATTGTGTTGTAATCAACAACTTCCCCTCCTAGATATGACTTGCCGTTTTCTCGACTTTTCAAGATAGGCGCCGGATCACACCAAAAGTCCTTGCAATTGCCGATCACACCCCTGCTGAAAGGGTTCGCGCGATCTTTGATCTTGCCGGCTGACGCATCACTCGCTGTGGCAAAGAATACATCAATACCGAGCGTCTTCTTCAATTTTGTGAAGCAGCCATCTGGAGCGCGAGGACGAGGGCGGATGCGTGTTGCAGCAGCGGCAGTGTCGTTGAGGCCGGTAGTAGCATGAGATGCCCCTAATGTGGTAGGTCTAGCATTGTGTAGAGGTAGATGGGAGTGCTGTGGATGGGAGTTGTGGTCGTGCCGTTTCATGTTCTCATAGGTTGTTATGTTCTTAGCAATTTGTATGGACTGCACAACGAGCAACATAGTTACCCAGACCAATTGCATCAGACTCCATATACTCAGTGTGACCGTCCAGGTATCTCTGAGAACGAAGCTGCAGATGTATGGCGGGAGAATGTTACAACTCGTATCAGCCGGTGCTGGTAGGGTGGTGATGTAGGCTAGGACGAGCCGAAAGTAAGATATTATTCCGAGCTCCATGAACAATATGTAGAGGTAAAAGTGTCGCAGATTGTTGTTTGCCACGCAGGAATTTAACCAGGGACAGTGGTGATCGTGTCTTGCAACGCAGCGTTGACAACGTCTACAATGCTTTGAACGGAGAGGGCGACGGATCATGCATTGGATGCAGAAGGATTCTTCATCGAATTTCCAAAGAGAGAACAATTCTTGAACGACTTGCCGTTGCTGATTGCGTGAGGAGAGTTTAGGAACGTAGCCAGGATCTTCAGTCATGGCGAGGGCGTAAAAGTAGGTTGTTGAAGCGTAGGAGAGGCCAAAAACAAGGTTGGAGAAGAAGTAGGTACGGTAAGTAAGAGGTAAAATCAACCATAACCAGTTGAAGCCAACCCAAAAGAGGGTACCGGAGAAGATACCAGCTAGATAGGGCGTTTTATGAATTGTATGGTATTCTGCCGGGCCTTGTTGACCAATCCATTGAGCTATCCATTGCAGGCCTATGCCAACCGCCAACGAGAGGGGAAATCCGATGAATATCGAGAAGGTCGCAATAATGTAGGCGCAGACTATCATAACGAAAAAGGGGAAGAGGAAGAGGAATTTGGATATCTTGGAGCGGTCGCGCGTGAAGCTGCTGAGGTTGAAAGGGAGTTGCTTTGGTTGACCGTCAGGAAGGTAGCCTTGATCGTGTAGCGCACGGTTATAAGGACCTATGGCATTCATATCTCTTGCACAGTCCATCGGTGTCTTGCCATCATTCGTCTTCGAAAATCTGTCCGCTCCATATTCAATAATCTTCTCCAAGCAGGGTTTCGAACCCTTGACTAAGGCCCAGTGAAGTGGCGTGTATCCATTGTCATCTCTTGCGTTGACATTTGCTCCCCATCTAAGTAGAAGGTCGACGCATGCCGGCCAGCCTTTGTACCCTGCCCACATCAAACTCGTGTGCCCTTGCGGATCGGGCACGTCCACCGGAATGTTTTGGAGAAGGAGCAAGACAACCAGAAGAGCATTTCCATCAATTGTCGCGAGATGTAATATGTTGTAGCCTTGGCCATCAATTAACAGAAGATCGGCTCCGTACTGTACCATCAAGTTGACAATATAGAAATGACATTTTTGCGCAGCCCACATGGCAGGTGTCGCATCTGATTCTCCTCCTTTCGCATTTACGTCGGCACCATTATCCAGCAAGTATTTGCATATCGCATATTGATTATTGATGGCAGCCCAATGCAGAGGAGTGATGCCTTCTTCATCTTTATAATCTCCCTTGAATTTTCCATTTTGAATCATATTCTGGATGTGCTCGAGGGCACCGATTCTGGCGCATTGCATAATATCCTCCTCCAGAGGTATTTGAGGCACTGTTGAGCCATTTTGAACGCTTGATAATTCGACTTCCTCCGGCGTGACTTTCGGAGATGCTGTTGTTGCCTTGGACGTTGGTCCTGCAAAACGTTGTGCTGACGGTGAAGCCATGGTGGTGTTACTGCTGTACTCGTACACACATGTTCATGACGGTAAATGTGTAGAACATACAACCCAACTCCAGGCGCCTATGATTATACGCACGAACTCAATAAGTTGCAAACACAGCCAGCTGGGCTTCGTGCGCAGTATGAGAGTATGAATCCGTGCCTCGAAGCATGAGGCGCAGACAGGCTCGGGACGACCGAGCCAACTTGCGGCCAACCATGCCTGTTGTAGGTAGGTAGGCATCTTCGGCTGCGCACTTGTCCGATGTTCGCCTCAGCTGCCCTCTACGAGTGCTCAGCACGTGATATACCACGTGATCGTGCTAACGAAGCTCTCTCGACGATGTGCACTCCTCGATATCCCGTAGCAGGAATCGATCACTTCCCACGACTCTCCTCTCACTACCCTTAATATATTGTCAACTTCTCGTAAGCATCTGGAAAACTTCTCGAGAGGTCAAGATGCTCTCCAGAACTCTTTTCAGACAATCCGGCCGCATTGCCGGCGCGGTCTCTGGACGAACGGCTGTAAGCTCCTAAAATCTTGTCAACACTTCAGCAAAGCTCCAAAGCATGCCGTTATCTATTCGATCCCCTTCGAAACAGCGTCGAAAATGAAAACGAGCATCTTTGAAGAAGCCGCGCATGATCAAAATATGGTATTGGTTGCTAATTACAATTTCGCAGTCCCGCGTCATCACACCAGCTCCCATCAATGCCATCTCGAACCAAATTCGATCATATGCTGCCGACGCAAAAGCCTCTCCCACCGAGGTTAGCAGTATCCTTGAGCAGCGTATTCGTGGCGTCCAGGTAATTACCGAATCTACCACTGCAAACGACGATATTGATAAAAGAAACAGGAAGAAGCAGGTCTAGCAGAGACTGGTCGTGTTCTGTCCGTTGGTGACGGTATTGCTCGTGTACATGGTATGAGCAATGTCCAGGCCGAGGAACTGGTCGAATTCGCCTCCGGTGTCAAGGGCATGTGCATGAACTTGGAAGCCGGTCAAGTCGGTGTTGTGTTGTTCGGTTCCGACAGAGCTGTCAAGGAAGGCGAGACTGTCAAGCGAACTGGCCAGATTGTAAGAGAAAGATTATAACATAAAAGAGGTCAGCTAACAGAGTCTAGGTCGACGTTCCCGTCGGTGAGGCTATGCTTGGCCGTGTCGTCAACGCTCTTGGTGAGCCAATTGATGGAAAAGGTCCTATCAACACCACCAAGCGAATCCGAGCTCAAGTCAAGGCCCCAGGTATTCTGCCCCGAAAGTCCGTCAACCAGCCAGTACAGACCGGTCTCAAGGCTATCGACGCCATGGTGCCGATCGGACGTGGTCAGCGAGAGTTGATCATTGGTGATCGACAAACCGGCAAGACTGCCGTTGCTCTTGATGCCATGTTGAACCAAAAGCGATGGAACAACGGAAGCGACGAGACCAAGAAGCTCTACTGCATTTACGTCGCTGTCGGTCAGAAACGATCCACTGTTGCCCAGCTCGTCAAGACCCTTGAGGAGAACGATGCCATGAAATACTGCATCGTTGTTGCCGCCACTGCCTCCGAGGCCGCTCCTCTACAATACATCGCCCCATTCACTGGTATGTCTATCCCTCGTGTTTATTTGTTTCATCCGCAAAGTGATGCATGGCAACTGCGTCTCGCCTGTTTTTTTGGCTCTATGTACATTCACTAATGCGTCTTTGAAGGTACCGCTATTGGTGAATTTTTCAGAGATAGTGGCAGACATGCTGTTATCATCTACGACGATTTGACCAAGCAGGCTGTTGCTTACCGACAAATGTCTCTGCTTCTTCGACGACCACCTGGGCGTGAGGCATACCCCGGTGACGTTTTCTACCTCCACTCCCGACTTCTCGAGCGAGCCGCCAAGATGAACGACAAGCACGGTGGTGGCTCCCTTACTGCTCTGCCTATCATCGAGACTCAGGGTGGTGACGTGTCTGCCTATATTCCCACCAACGTCATTTCCATCACCGACGGTCAGATCTTCTTGGAAGCTGAACTTTTCTACAAGGGTATTCGACCAGCTATCAACGTCGGTCTTTCCGTGTCTCGTGTCGGTTCCGCTGCTCAGCTCAAGGCCATGAAGCAAGTCGCTGGTTCTCTCAAGCTCTTCTTGGCCCAATACCGAGAAGTCGCTGCCTTCGCCCAGTTCGGTTCCGATCTTGATGCCGCTACCAAGCAGACCTTGAGCAGAGGTGAGCGTCTCACTGAACTGCTCAAGCAGACTCAGTACACACCCATGGCCGTCAACGAGATGGTGCCACTTATCTTCGCTGGTGTCAATGGTCACCTTGACAGCATTCCTGTAGCCAAAATCCAGCAATGGGAGAAGGATTTCTTGCAGGAGTTGAAGACCAACCGATCCGAGATTATGCAGACAATCGACAAAGAGGGTTCCATCAGCAAAGACCTTGAGAGCCAGATCAAGGAAGCTATCCAAAGCTTCAACAAGTCTTTCCTGTCATAGGTACGCGTTGATCTTTGCACAATAAAATCTTATCATTTTAACACGCTCTTACAGACAATGAAAAATATTTGTGAATAGCGATATCCTCAGCGTGTACCAATGAATCACTATACAGGTTGTGCAGCAGTATTAGGAGGACCTAAAATTCTTCGAAATTCTGCTTGGTGGTGTGGACGTGAAGATAGCCAGGAGCAAGTAGCAGGACGTGGACAATTTGAAGTTCATGCTCTCTGAGCTGTACCTTTGTAATTAGATCTCTTGAGAGGGAGCCCTGATCAATCCGATTCTCTTTTGTTTGTATATCTGTCTGTGCATCGTGAATTACTAGATGTGTGATCCTTGATATGAATCTCTTGTTATGTAGAATACATTATTTTATACGAATGGCGCTCGCATAGGTAGGTTTATGTTCTAAATGTGCCGATTGAGAACTTTCGGAATAAAATTGCCCATGAATCGACAATCTAGTTCGACTACCCATTCAAAATACAACATACCTCAAGCTTCCCGTTGTCAGAACTTCTTACTGCGTGCTTAGAACGTTCAGGTTAGCACTAAACTGACATGATTAATTAGCTATCTAGCAATAAGCCGTAGATCTTATGCACATCGCACATTGACTACCTACAATAGGACGACGGTGACGAGATACGCACCAGGTTTTACGTTCTGGTCATATTGAGACATGAGTTAGTTGACTCCCTACGTAAATACCTATGGTTGAAGGTGTTTGTGTATGTGAACGGGCGAAGTGGTTTTCTTAACTGGGAGGGACTTGGGTTCAGCACTATAATACTGCGTGGGCGTTTAGTGTTCAAGCGTCTGTACAAGAGAGTGTGATCAGGAGGACAAGTATACTAAAGTGCGATAGAAGTTTCAAAGATCAGAAGAATCAAAGATGCGAGTACAAAGAATTACTGATGATACCTGGGCATACTGGTCGAGCTTGGAACATCAGGATCATGCATAAAAGGTGCTCGTTGTCTGATGACAACTCAGCACAGATGTCATTGTGCCAGAGGCAATATATCATTTATTCATGTCTATTAGCAGATGGTAAGAACGTGTATTGGCACTTTTCTCAGCTGGGACTATTGTCCACATGTTCCCTTAAAGAGCTCATCGTTCAATTCGTGTCATCATTTGCATGCATTTGGCTCGACTCCATGAAGGTCGGCAACATCGATAGCAAGGTCCACGTCAGCCACATTGTGACAGTCAGAGCTTGCTAGATGTGCATTGTTGAAGGAGTCAAGAGGACTCGATCTTCTTGACGATATCTGGGAACTCTTTCCAGTCTCGCATGACAGCAACGCACTTGCACTGTTCAGTGAGAAGCTTAGCCATTTGATCTTCTTTCTCCTTGCCATCCTCGATTCCGTAGATGCCGACGTAAGCAATGCATGGAATACCAGCTCTCATGGCGGCAGTGGCACCGGACTTGCTGTCTTCGACAGTGATGCAGTCTGCATTCTTGACACCGAGTTGCTCGCAGGCGTAGTTGTAGATCTTGGGGTCAGGCTTGCTTGATGGTGGGTTGAGAGAGGTAGCAGCAGAGTAGACATGCTCTTTGGGAAAGAATCGGTCAAGGTTGCACTTCTCAAGGGATGCAACGACTCGAGACTTGGCTGAAGTGCTAACAACAGACATGGGATATTTCTGGCTCTTAAGCCATTCGAGTTGTGGGGTGACACCTGGGCATTCAACAGCCTTTTGTGCGAGCTTAGCAGTGACTCTGTCGAGTTCCATGCCGACGAACTTCTCCATTTCTGCATCTGAAAGTTGGAAGTTGTGTTTCTGTTGGAGACCTTTGAGCATGCCTCGGAAGTTGAAGCCAACGAAGTCTTCGAGGAGGGATTCTGCGGTGTAGTGTGCATCTACATGTTTAAGCTGCATGACCTCGTTGGTGAGATCAGCACAGGCTTCGAAGGCAAGACGCTCAGACTGGCAGAGAGTGTTGTCACAATCGAGGAGAACATAGTGGATCTATACGATACAGCGTCAGTGAACTGTCAACAGTCTGAAGAGGAGGGGCATCAAGGTACATACCTTGCCCATCTTGATGGCTGTTTGTGTTTGTGAAGGAGATTTGTATATGGAGAAGCGTTGTCTTGAGAAGTTTGAGCGGTTCTATAAGTTGTCCTGCGGTGAGGAAAGATGGAAAAAGGGCCGTTGAAAAGAACTATCTGTACAAATTGGTTGAGACTAAGAATGAAAACAGATCGCGGGGAATTATTTCATAGGTATGCAAGCCATCGTCACGAGGATCCAACAAACGTTAGAGATTGGTGACAAGCAAGCATGTGAAAACGGCAGGAGCCTCACTTGGCACGCTTCTCTTTCAGAAATGGCTCCATTTGAAGCTCTTTCGATATGGCGGTGACTGCTCTCGATTTCAGCCTTCACCTCATCCTTGTCGGTGAAGAATAGTTGCGCTGTTCTTGATCGCTCTTGCCATAGCCAAAGAGCGCTTATACATCTCAAAAGAGCTATGCTGCCGGTTGTGCAGACATCGAGAGTAGTCTGTAGCAGACTAAGCAATTTGAAATGCAGGTACCATATCTCGAAATCGAAGCGTTACAAGTAGGAACAACAAGCGTCAGTCACTTCAGGAGAACAGCATGCTTCGATGTGGCTGGATTGGACCTGGACATTGGTTCACGTCTGTGTTTGGAAGCAGCTAGCGATACTCATCCAGGCTGTACTTCAATTCACTCATGTCTAGAAAGACACCATCTGAAGTGCTTCCCACACTGTGGACGACGTTGAGATAGAGTGATGGACTTCAGTACCAGAAACAATATCAGAAACCAAGACCTGGCATGCTCCGAAGATATGGTTCAGGGACCGCCAGGCTTAAAGAACCGGGCTCGTCAGCCTTGCATGCTCAGCAAGGCTGCGACATGTCCAAAAAGTTCATGACGGAGTTGACTGAATTAATGATCATTGCTGCAGATTCCCCATCCTCGTTCCTGTCAACAACTACAGGTTCTAAGAGCTTTGCTTGCTTTCAAGATCTCTTATATCACTTTATGGATTGACTTGAATTCTGTGGCACACGATATGAAGGTGTGCTCACAATGTTTGCGCGTCATGCGCAAGCAAGCTCATGTTCAACCATTTGTACGAAAATAGGCGTTGTACCAGTCACATATAGATACAAACTAACATTCCATACAGAATCGTTCTCAACCGCATTCTCTAACTGTTAGAGCTCTTTCAACAACTCGGTCTTGCTATCAGCAGCCCCTCAAATCCGAAATACCACCTCCTATGCCAACCACTACCGGCACCGTGACTAGCAATGTTACAGCCGACACGGTTGAGAAAGCTTTCGATGCTCCATCTGCACCTCCCGCTCCTAATGTCTCGACAGCCGAAATGCAGCGTCGGATAAACATAAACCTCAATTCGCGTTCTTCTCCAACGGCTGCCATAACCCAAAAGCTTGCTGCGACTCTGCGTCGCACCGCCAAATCGACAACAGAATCATATATCACTTACGGCCTCACAGAAATCTTTTTCAAATCCTGTGCAGCACAAGCTGCCTACACAGTGCCCGAAGACCAGCGTATGGGTGTCTACACGGGAAAGGGGCCGCCGAAAAATGCTCGACAGGAAGATGTTGGAGTTCCGGACGCCACGGCTGGCTACGGTGCTCGTGGTGCGGACAGCTTTTGGTTCAAGAACTTAGGCCTAGAACCCACCTTCAGCGTCTGGAGCCAGGTCTGCTTCCTCCATATGTACATTCTGACCGTAAAACTACGGACGTTGGACAATCAAAAGAACTTCTTGGATTATCAGAGATACTTGCTAGAGCACTTCAGCAACGAAGCCGAGGACAAAATGGCTCTCTTGCACGGCATGAACGCCAAAGGTGTTCGAAACAAGTATTTGAAGGATTTGTTCATACAATGGAGAGGAGTCCTTTATGCATACGATCAGGGCATAGTCGGTGGAGATGCGGTTCTGGCAGGCGCAGTCTGGAGAAACATATGGAAAGCAGACGAGGACGTTGACTGGGAGAAGGTGGCTATGGTGGTTGCGTTCATAAGGCGGAGTATTGCTGGTTTGTCGAGTGTTGACATACAAGAGATCGCAAGGGGTCTCAAGGAGGGGGCACCCTTTTGGGACGATGCGAAAGAAGGACTTGATACCTTGACGCATAGTAAGAGTCGTGGATTGACGGAACCTATAACGGAGCAATAGTCCCAGACTCATGGCGATACGGAGTAGGTAAATTCATGGTACGACCATATTCGCGCCTGTGAAGGAGGTGTACACGTCAATTTGATGGTCTCCATCACCATGTGGACGTTTACCTCATTCTACACGGATAGGATCAAGTTTACCTATCTGGAACTGCTACAGGCACCAATCCCGCTTTTGTACAATATCTCATCGTTGTACAACACAGATAGAATAACAATGTGAAAGATCATCTACACCCTCCCTACGTCCACTGACCTGTGGATTGCGAAAGCTGATCAAAGGTGTTTATATAGCTGCTTGAGAAAACTAGAAGCTGGTGGAAGGCGAAAAAGAATGAGCAGAATTGACGTTCTGCACACTGGATCGGTCGTGCATGTAAAGGCAACGAAGTGAATGCCAGCTAGATGAAAGCAAGCAGCATGGCCGTCGGGAGATCTAAACACCAAAACAACATTGAGCTCAAGCGGAGAATGTCGCCCAAAATGGGACGATACGAGTAACTTGATACGTCTCGTCGGTTGACTTAATGTCATGTGAAAGCAAAAGCTGCGAAGGGAAGCTCGTGACGGACGAATATATAGGGATGGATAATTGTCAAGACTTGTTTGACGTGTCAAATTCTATGTGCGGTACGGAAGATGAGGTTAGATGTTGTATGCAGGACGTGCTTCTCCTCTACTACTTGACTCAGCATTGGTATCAATTCTGGCGCAACAGCTGTACCCCTTGCCAAGCGTATAAGTAACTATTGTAGGTAGGTAATAGCTTTCGCATCCTGGGGAGCGCCCGCACCCGTTTTGGTGTCGTGAATCTACCTATTTGGTGCTGGGTCTTTCAGGGGTTCGGATGGTAGACGAGTTGTGGTCCTGTGTTTTCTTCAATGATTGCCTCCCGGAGGCCTTAATAATGGTCCATCATCAGTCGTCTTTGTAGCAGATGATCCAACTCATCCAGCCAAAGGGCCAAGTATGCAGTTCTTCACCATGGAGAAATTTCCATTTCGTCAACTCCTCTTCCGGGACTTGGCTACGTAGTAAACTGTAGACCTCTCTTGGCGTCCTCGTCCTCAACATTGACATCAGACCGTCGAATTGGACATTGCCTGGCACTAGAGGGACGAGATAAGTGAAGAAGAGAAAGATAGGATCATGGAGGTAGTGGAAAGGTGCCATCAACATAATCATCGGCCAGAGACAGAAGACTGTTAGTAAGGAGCTGTAGTTCCGCTGCTGAAGCTCGAATATGCTAGCGTAGTCAGAAAGGAGTTCGGATATCATCACAGTGTGCTTACCAGAACCCATCCGACGTCTCAACTGTGTTTTTTAGGATTTTCCCAGCCAGATCATCGTCGAAATGATGGAATGCTAAGCTGAAAAGTCTCATAACACCTCTGCCAGCAGCATTCGGCACATCTTTCAACAGTTCCTCTGAAGGAGCAGCAGCTGAAGCATCAACGCTCTCTGGGATATAGTGAAGATGGTCACTCTTCTTGGATGCTGCCTCCCATGCTTGTATATGAGGGCTAATGTCTGAGAGGACAAAATCCACCTCCTCTTTTCCTTCCTTCCGTAACTGGGAGTTCAGTTGCTTCTCGAAAAAGGGTGTAGGTCCACCCGCTCCGGAAGCGAAATCGACGTAGACATAGTTTGATACTCGAGACTTGAGGACGGAAGGCAGGATTCTTGCAGCGAGGTCACAGGGCGCAGTCGGTTGAAGGATAGGGAATTTGTTGATCCATGCTAGAGTCAGAGCGTCTTGAACCTTTGCACGTAGCAGATTCGGCCACCTGTTACATCGAGTTAGTGGGGAAGGGATTCATTGCAGAGAGGTTGCGCGTTATGTAACAGTCCTGAGGGGCACTGTTTGCATGTAGAGGGACGGTGGAGATTCCGACTGCCTGAAATCTGTTTCCAATACCGTGGTTCGAGGGAATAAAAGACCTGCTTGTATTTCTTGGAGTGAGGGTGCTTACCAGGATTGATCGTTTACTTCGAAAAGGTGAAGTCGTGGGAGGTTGAATAGGACGCGTTGATTGGGTGGCATCCGAGGGTCAACAACATCACTGCTTTTGCTTGCCGACATGGTATACCTATTGCTCCTGGTTTGAATGCATGTACACTGTGATCTCACCTTAAGGTTTTGAAATGAAAGTCCAGCGTCAGTGGTGTTCGGCAGTCTCTTGCCAGGCGCTACAGTCTACATGTCATCACCAACTGGTGACTTGTGCGATTTCTTGAAGCAGAGACATTTATCATCCACAAAAACGAACAATTGAAAACTCTTCTACATTAGTGAATACTATCAGGTCTTGCCAGAAGTAATTTGAAATGTACATTGGCGGCTACAACATAGCATTTGTGCTACACGCAGTCATCGAAACTCCGGCTGCGATGAATTTTATGCTCTTTCCAAGCCGACAGATTGGAAGCTTCACTCCACAGGCCCATCCTCTCATCAGACAGTATGCATTGTTGCTACTGTCATCAGTTCTAATATCTGTTGCATTTACCGTTCGCCCTGCCGACGATCTCACCGGAATGGTCGCAGGCTGCTTTTCTATATACCATGTTGGTCCTGCAATAAGATCACTGACCCGACTGAAAGAGCAAGCTGGACGGCAACAGCCCATCTTCCTCTCTGAGGCTTTTCTATACCTTGCTGTACATGTTTGTTGTGGGCTAAGCTTGTTTCAATGTTTCCTCAGTGCTGCTCGAGGAGAATAAATTTAGGTGGTGCAAGGGATTGCAAGGGTAGCGGAAGCGGCCTCTTTAATCGACGTCTTCTGCCACAAGAGTCTCAGCCGGACTGTCGGTACCTGCTCGAGAGCTCTGACAGAGTTTGAAAGCCATCAGTTCCACCGCGATTCCTGGACCAAAAGAACAGCCAATGATGTGTTCGGAAGGTTGGTTACCCAGGAGCCTTTTTAATACGCTGAACACAGTGGCGCTCGAGCTGTTACCATGTGCCATGTAAACCTCATAACTGGCGCGAAGATGCTCTTCGGTTAGTTTCATAGCACTTTGTACACCAGTAATTATGGTTGCGCCGCCTGGATGAAGAGCCCAATCATAATCGGAAGCTTTGAACTTCCTCGATTCGACCAGTTCGGGAATGGATGAGACCAGATCTTCAAACATAGCAGGCACGGCAGCTGTTGCGAGCTTCGGCACTCGTTGACTCAAGACGACTTTCCAGCCTGCACAGGGTCAGTACGAGGACCTAGTTAAAAAAGGAGGTTACTTCACGTACCCAGCGGATCCACGTCAAAGCCGAGATCCTTCTCTGTATCAGGCAATATCTGATGGTCCCATCCTAATATTTCTAGTAGCGGCTGTTCCCCTATTCGATCACTAAAGCCATTACCGAGTACCAGAGCGGAGGCGCAGTCGCTGAATAATGTCACACCTATTCTAACCTCCTGGTTATGATGTATTGATTCGAGCTCAGATCTTACAAAAGTGCTAGAAATTTCGCATGCAAGTACTAAGACTCGGGCAGGCTTGCGTCTGAAGCTGGAGCCGAGTGCTATATTGGCGGCGGTGCGCAAGGCACCTAGCCCTCCGGAGCAGCCAATGCCGCAGAGGAGCACCTTCTCGATGTTGGAGTTCAAGCCAAGCTGCTTCGAGACATAATGATCAAAGCCCGGATTGGCTGAGTGGGTGCATGTGGTTGCCACGATATGAGTGATCTCGCCCAAGTCGCCTCCCCATTGCTCGATGGCCTGCCGGCAGGCTGCCACAGACAACTTCACACCATGGTCAAGAAAGAGATCACTGAGTTCAGCGATGGAGGGTGGATCCTTGGCGTTGACAATTGGGTGGTCAATAGTGCCAATGGCAGAGCGGCTGTCGATGCCCGTGTATTCGTTGATCGTTAGCACCTTTTCCAGTGCTGGTGTGCTTGGGTAGAAACGTCGCGCTAGAGTAGCTAGATCTTGAGGCTCGAATTGGTAAGGAGGATATTCGACTCCTGTGCCGTAGATAAACAAATCAGGTCGTTGGTAGGGTGGTGTCACCTTTGTGTGATGTTCCTCCTTCGACATAGTTGGGATAGCATTGGCAGAAGGCTCAACAAAACTGAAAATGATGACGCGTGTAGAATAAGCAATCTATAAACCTCCTCCGACAACAAAGGCACAGGCGATGACAGCAAAAGAGTGTGCTTCAGAGCAGATTGATAGTACTTGGTAAAGAAGGTCCTCGTGCTGCGACAGCCAGCACTTCAAGTTTGCGCCACAGACAGATACGGCCGCACAATCAACATTTCCGTTGAAGAATGATGCAGTGCAGGTCTACGCCGCCCTCAACTCGAAGTAGAATCGCTCACGGAGTCTTCATCCTCCGATTCTGGCCCATGTCAGGGACGATGCAGCCGACGAATCAAACTGCGTGAAATATGTCACTTGGCACACACTTTCGCCTCCCGATACCTTCCTTGCCTTCTTGCGCCTGGACAGATCTGGCTGTAAGCATCATGATCACCGTAATTGAACCTGTTGGATGCTGAATCAAGGAAAGATTACGCAGAGAACATCTGTTAATATTGTTGCCTTCGGTTTGACCCGTGTTTGGTTCCTGCAGTGCCATGCCAAATGTCTCGACTTGACTGTTAAATTTTGTCCCTCTCGTCTCCGAAGCCTCGGCATCTGGCCATTTACAATCATGCTTTGGCTTCTCGTGTTCGCCTTTCTCCTGATTGTCCTGACCTATCGCAACCTCTCAACGCGTCGGACAATTTCAAGGCACGGTAAACCTATAACGTACGTGACAAACCAAGTATACCGTGTAACACCATGCTCATTCACGTTGCAGAAGTGCACCAAACAAACTCCCGCTGCTTGGACACGCTCTGAAATTCCTAAGACCGCGTCATGAACTCTTCGAATGGTTTGCTGCCGGCCAGCGCCGATATGGTCTCGAGACACTGGAAATATTTGTGCCATCTCTACCGCCAGGTGTCGTGATAACAGACCCTGCAAATCTTGAGTTTGTGCTCAAGAATGAACATCTCGTTTCAAAGGGAGACTTTGTCAAATCGCGCTCGTGGGACCTCTTTGGAAATGGCATTATCAACGCGTCCGGTGATTTGTGGAAGGCCCAAAGGAAGGCTGGTCTAAAATTCTTTAGTGGTAGTAACCTCGAAGCCATGGTCGATGAAGTCCTTCCAGAAGCCTACCAGCGGATGAAGTTGCAACTGCTCAAGCATGCTGAGGAGGAGACTGCCGTTGACATGCAGTCAGTCTTTCTGGACTTTACGAGCTTCGTTATGGGTCATATGGCATATGATGTTCGTCCCCGAACGTGCCTGCCTGCTACGAGCACTAATGCCACCTTAGATGAACCTCGACTCCTCGCACCCGTTCAGTAAAGCCTTCGATTATGCATCCGATCAAATCGGCCGGCGGTTTCAAAACCCGCTATACCCTCTGACTGAGTTTTTCTTTGGGTCCAAGCTGGATAGTGCTCTAACAGAAGTGAAAAGCTTTGGCAGGAACATCGTCACCCGAGCGAAGCAGCGACGGTCCAAGGCAGCGTTCGAAAGCCTCATCATGAACGAAGAACCCGTTCTGGATACGCTCATCGACTCTCTTATCGAGACCTTCAGTGACCACACGATTGTAGCCGACTCCGCACTGAACTTCTTGTCCGCCGGCAAAGACACAACCGCGCAATCCTTCACTTGGACATTGTATGCCCTGATGCGGCACCCTGATGCTCTTCAAGCTCTACGATTAGATATTCAAGCTCGATTTTCCAACCATCAAGCATCTGATGGCACCCTTAAGTTATCAGTCGCAGACCTTCAACCTACTAATATTCCACTGCTATTGGCAACCTACTATGAAGCCCTCCGACTTTACCCACCGATACCTTTCGAAATACAGCAAGCCCAGCAAGACATCACGTTGCCTGATGGTATATTTCTACCAAAGAATTCTGTTATTGTGTGGTGCATCTGGGCTATCAACAGGGCGAAACAAATACATGGTGATGATGCATGCACTTTTCGACCTGGCAGATGGCTCGACGAAGAAGGTAGGTTCGTGAACCGAAATGCATTCGAATTTCCAGTCTTCAATGGCGGCCCAAGGTCTTGCCTTGGGAAGAAGATGGCTGAGCTTCTGGCAAGCTACCTATTATTGAATGTGCTTACGACCTTCGCTGTCGTTGAGGCTCCTTCTGCAACCTCTCCATCCTTTGAGCGTCGAGCTCAAAACAGTTTGACCTTGCCAATGGAAAATGGCCTACCATGCAAAGTCAGTATCATCAAATGAGATACTGTTGCCGCCTTACAATCATGCCCCTGACATGCTTGCTGTCGAGTCCAAGCGCAGTGGGCCCTTCCCAAGTGATGCTTGGCCATGCCGGGCTTCGAAGAACAAACGCCCGTCTTCTTCCACCGCTAGGCTCACTTCAACATCTATGTGCGTCATTGTGCTGCCCGCTTCACCCACTCGTTTGCGGAGCTTGGTTTTGAGATATCGACTAAAATTGGTCGCATCAATGGTAATCGTTGCTATGATTTCAACACCTACGATAATCAGCATAACACTTTAGCGTGATCTTCACCCACTTACCTGCGTCACTTGACTTTTGTGGATTCTGATGACCTCCAGCAAAGGTATATATGGGTATCTCAAATTGTCCGCCGTCATTGAAGACCTCTCCCCAGCTGAGGGAAACGTGGCCGCCCAAATGTTTCAGAATGACTTTCTTGGAAGTGTCTATGGTGTCGCCCTTTGGAAGTCAGTGGTAAGTCCAGGACATAGAGGCTTCCCGAGCTCTTGCGTACCTGCGATAGAAACCAATGGATGTATCGCCTTCCTTTTCTTTTGACATCAATGCCGAAGCTAGCTCTACTCAAACGTAGGCTTAAGAGGTCGTTGTCCAATTTGCTGATTACGCCACCCCTGCAGACGGTCGACTCCGGGTCTTTGGCTCGTATAGCCTTGACGTTGTTCGCCTGGCAGAAAATTTTCAGTTGATCGAAGACATACGGGATCAGCGATCCTCCACCACAGAAGATCGTCGTCTATCATTTTCGTTAGCCAGGATCTGAACAAGCAGAACAGGTGTGCACACCTCAACCTGTTGCTTCACTTTATTCCTGACCCTGTTCCATTGATCTTGTAAGAGACCTTTGGCATACAAGAGATTGTCGTCGATGGCTTTCTTGATCTCATGGCTGCCTGTATCAGCATCAGTCCTCATCGGGAGACACCGGACTTACCCATGCAGAAAAACTTCTCCAGCATCAGCATCATAATCTGGATGCTCGACCTCCTCAGCCAGTTTCAATACAATCTTGTGTCTTCGATTAAGTTTTTCACCATCAAAGATCTGGAGAATGCCCTCACAATCATTGAAAAACGGAGTTTCTCGTGCAAGGTTTGAGCCGTCGATACGGGTGAAGGCGTTGCCGAACTTCTCCTCTAAAGCTTTCAGGAACCTACAATGAATGGCTGTCGTCCCACATCTGGCACCAGTGGAGATAGTCGCCTCTTTGAGCTCCAGCTTAGGGTCGTTGCTTGTAATCTTGATAGAGGCTAGGTCGTCGGTTAGTGCGCCTATATCGAGGATTGTGACGTATGAATCCTTCTGTCCAGACGTCAGTCGAAGCACTTATCCAGTCGTCTGCCATACATACCATGAAGAAGTCTCTCCAAGCCAGATTTCCTAGTTGTGTCCTGCAACCGATGAATGCAGCCATTGCAGCAGCATGAGCTTCGGAGATGGTCTTCAATTCGTCACCCTCTCGATCCAAATATCCTGCTTCTTCAGCAATGGAACATAGGTTCTCTTTTCCTTTGTGGCTGCAGGCGGCTGGATACGCCATAACATAGATGAATTTGATATTGTTGAGGGCACTTTCAGCACTCACTTGTTTGACCATTTTGTCATGATGAATTTGCCGAAGATGTCTCAAAGCAAGTACCATGGCTTCACGATTCTTGTTGGAATCAATTGAATCGATCATTTTGGTTGACAACTGATCATTGAAGATAGGATCGTCAAAATGTGACGGTCCAGCTTCTCCGTCCAGGCTGACCTTGTAGTAAGATCGTCTGGTTGCGCCTTTCGGAATCTTGAATCCGAACAAAGAGTCTACCTCGCTATCGAAATTGTCGTCGCCCACGTTATCACTGGAAAGCGCTACCTGAGATGGCACTTTGCAGGCTTTTCCCCCACCAGGCCAATCCATTTCGGCTCCTACGACAGCTGGATCGGTTTTTGACGGGGCAAAACTCATTCCTGTCCGGCCGGTCAGCGTTGCAATATTCCAATGTCCACTTCGACTTACCTGAGCCCGACATTCCATTGTCGATACACACAATTTGTGTCATGGTTCGTTTAGGTTTGCTTGGTTTCTTTGCCATACCATCCTCTCTCTTGATCTTCGAGTTGGTCGAGTCGTCTAGAATACTGCTCTCTGATTCCTCGAGTTCATCGGAATCCTCGCTCTCTCTGTTCCTGTCATTGTTTCGGCGCTTTCTGCTCCGTTGACCTGATGAACTGCCCATTCCTGTGTAAGGACCAGCCGTTCTCTTCCTTGGATTTGTAGCACTGGCCTGTTGAACTGCTTCGGGTACTGTGAGTGTCAGTCTTAACACGTCAAAAGTCCCATCCTAAACTTACGTAGGTCCAAGTTGAGGACCAATTTCTTGCGAACCATTCTATGGTTCGAGAGCTATCAAGGGAGAAGTAAATGGATTGTATCAAAATAGATGGTTATGATTGCAAGGAGTATAACGAGCAAAGAAAGGCAAGGAATATTCGTGGTGATGGTAGGTTTATATAACTCGTGAAGCGCCTCTTGCATTCAATTTCACATTCTACATTTGGCTCACTTGGATGTCAAGGTCACTTGTACCCCCGGCTTCAAGTTTGTCAGTTGCAATGTCTTCACACGCTCACTTCAGACTCAGACACTGGACACTATGCCACAAGTCCCACATATATCACATGCTTTCCCTCCTTAACACAATTTTGAACTCTCTCATACTTATGCTCAACGCTCAACTTCAGGGAAAATGTCACCTAAACGCGCCATAGAAAACGTCGTCGCAGATGCCGACAACAACTCACACGCGGCAGAGCAAGTCTCAGGCAAGAAGCAAAAGAAAAGTGATCCTGAACTCGACTACAGGTATCCAGCCAGAATTACCAGTACTCCAAAAAGGTATGGGCAGGAACAAGGACAAGAACATAGGGACGAGGACGATTCCACAGAAAATCCGTACTCGTTGGAGAAAAATGCTGGCGGCACACGAAAAGCAGCTTGTGAAGTCGAAGACGAGACAGAACAACCGCAAGCAAAGAAACCTAAAGGCCGAGGCCCTGATCCCAGAACTAAAAACCAGTTATTGATGATTCTAGACGAGACCAAAAATCGAGCTGAAGTGGCTGAGGCGGAGAACACTCAGTTAAGGCAGGACAAAAAGGAACAAGCAAAGAAGACCAAAGCTCTCGAGTACGCGCAGCTCCGAGGTAATGACCAGGGCCGCGACTTCATACAGGACGATCTCACTATACGCCAAAACGTCCAACAGCTCTGTCGTATGATCGATAGCTTTGTTTATGAGTGGGTTAATCCAGGATTCCTGATGCAGGTCGTTGGGGAGAAGTCTGCTCGTACTGTGGCGAAGATGCTAAGTGGACAAGACTCAAGGTATCCATTCAAGATGCTGAGGCCTGATGATGAAGAAAAATTCTTATGGCATCCTGCCGGTGCTCGAAAATCAGCGATGTCGATCGTCACAAAAGTCATAGCAGACGAAGTGCTGTCGAGACCGTTCTACTTCCTCCAACAGGCAAAAGTAGGAGCTGGATTGACAGTCGAAAATGTCTTCGATTGGATGCAAAACAAATTGAACGGTAATGACCCATAACTATCTCCAAATGATATCAATCCTGGCTTGCTGATTTCTACAGGTACATTGCAAGATACAAAAGTGTGGTACTCTCGTACTTTG
>Ga0181471_100023_pt1 | contig 34290 bp, 44 predicted proteins | sample InSIn5gowninarea_FD_119083 | JGI IMG/M metagenome (GOLD analysis project Ga0181471, IMG submission 119083) | Clean room microbial communities from NASA Spacecraft Assembly Facility at Jet Propulsion Laboratory, Pasadena, California, USA -... ...
AGCACAGCCGACACCCCTGCCAACCACAGCATACGCTCCTCCTCCTTCAGCATCTATTCCACAAGCCTACCAACCTCTACCTGAACAACCTGCTCCTACCGCACCTACAGCTTCCCGACCGGCTGCAGGTGCACCTATGAAGATAAGGGATAATTACGTCCCCCGTGCACAGGCTGCACGAGGCAAACAATCCGCTGCAGTCACCATCTGTCCCAACTGCAAACTGCCAATTCCATATGCCGAAATCGAGGAGCACATGCGTATTGAGCTGCTTGATCCTAGATGGAAGGAGCAGAAAGCGAAGGCGGAAAGCCACTACGCAACCACAAACTTGAGTACTGGGGACGTGGCGAATAATCTGAAACGTCTAGCAAGTCAGCGTACAGATGTGTTCGATCCGATCACCGGTCTTGCGGTGAGTGAGGAAGAGGCAGCGAGAAGAAAGAGAGCCGCGGTAGCGTACGCTGGAGTGCCAGGGCAGAACATACCGATGCCTATGCCAATGCCGGGACCTGGAATGCAAGGACAGGGAATGAGTATAGAAGAGCAATTGAAATATCTCAAGGAGAAGGCGGCGCGTGAGGGACGATGATGCGTTGTGTTAAAGGACAAATACCAGCTGTCGAGGTGACATTTAGCACAGCTCTGAAAGCACTCCTTGGCAATTGGCTTAATGTTAGCGTGCCATGAGACACCGAGAACGTTTTCTGTTTTGGAGAGATGTCTTGGACGTCATGCTACTAGTGAAAAGCAGGCGCAATAGGCGAGATAATAAGCTCACGACAACCAAATAGTTGAGAAACTGTCTCATCAGGGGATGAGCTTGGACGTAATCTAAATGCTGCATTAAGTAAGCAAGCTAGAGTATATTAGGTCTCAAATCCTTTTAAATTCCTTTCGCTCAGTATTGCGTAGTCTTCTGCTTATGTTGACGGTCTCGTCTGTCCTCCCGTACTGTTTTACGTGTCTCCATCCTTGTGATCACGCTGTCGTGCAACGCGAACTCTACAGCTCACAGTTAGGCCCTCTCCTGGTCTTTCTGCGAATGTGTATTCACACCGTTGATCTAACTTGAGGTGGGTGATCTGCAAGTTGGAACACTTGGTCTCCAAATCTACGCCTTCTTCCTCCTCACATTGCCAGCACTAGCATTGTTCGGGTTCATACCAAACATCAGTGTCCAGATCCCCAAAATCGTCAACCCCGAACTCCCATACACGCCGACAGCCATAGCGGCGTTGTTGTGAAGCGGCGAGATCCAGTGGCTGGCAGCCTGCAGTCCAGTCGTGATGTGGTGGAAGATAGTGATCGCAACGATACCTTTGGCGTACTTTTGTGCGCCGCTGTCGGTGTCTGAGGCCGGCAGGTTGAGTACGAGGGAGCGTAGGGGCATGGCGCCTGAGATGAGAAGGAGGGAGGCGGTCAGTGCCATTAGACACCAGGCTTCTGAGCGGGTTTCGTAGAGCTCGAGGTCTATATGAATTAGGTAAGGTAAGTAAGAGGTATAAGGATCTTGGGAGAGGAATGGGAGAGTGTACCATTGTGAGGGACCTGTTGGTAAGGAGGCCTGAACCAGGTGATGACTGTCTCGGGAGAGAGCAGACGAGTGATGCCTCTCAGGAAGTACCAGAAGGCTGTGCCATAGGTGTATGCGTGGAAGACCTTTTTTGGGCTATTGTTAGTGGTGATGAAGGTGTTCAATCTCGTAGTAAGATCACTTACGTCCATTGTTGCTCTTGGTTGGTGGGATTAGAATAGTGCAGTGGAATGGAAGTCAGAATGCAAGAGAAGAGGTTTGTAAAGCTCGAAGGGGACACGGTGGAGGTTTTGTAGCTCAAATGGACAATGCCATGTGCCCCGCTATCCAATGCGATGTAGATCCAATGACGTGAGTGTTGTTTGGCGGACCCCGATCCGGAAGGAGTGACCACTCAGCTTTGCTTTCACTATCTTTTGTACTTCTTGTATAACATAGCTAATAGTGTATGATATTACCAATAGCAGCCGTTGCAAGCAGCTCATTGCACAAGTTGCGGTCAGTGAACGGTGTGGGCAGAGAAGAGTGTTGATTGTCATGTACAGTTCAGTATAGTTCAAGCACGATGAACGAGTAGCAAGCACAAATGGAGACATGTGGACAAAGTCACTCGAATTTGGCACGGTAAATACAATAGAGAGATGAGATGGAGATTACTGAACTATCTCGCCCTTGCTCATCTTTGGGTAAAACTGATTAGGATGCCACGAGTGCCTATAGCAGTAAACAATCAAACAATCAAAGGCAGACCTCTTCCTTTCAGCTCGTTCCGCGTTACGAAGGAGAAAGCTGTGCAGGAATTGTCGAAGCTCCAGAGGAGGGAGCGAAGAAGATCATGATGGAATAGGCCACGGGCAAGAACTGATGGGAGCTTGGACATGATAATGTGCAAGTCGTAAAAATAGAAGAACGGCAGGTGCTTTCCACACAAATCACAGTGGAAAGATGATGGTTGGGGAATGGCAGTAATGGTCTTTCTATATTTGATCGACTGCTTCTGAAAAGTGACTGACTTTTACTTCGTGCCTTCATCACATTTGTACATTGTCATTATCCTCAAAACATCTGTTCCGCGGCCTGCTCTTTCGCGTGCGAGCTTGTTCATGACAGGCAAAACATCGCTCCGAGCCTTACTGCCACAGCAGAGGTTGTTGCGGGAGGCTATGATGACCTGACTGCTCCTACCACTAAGTTGAAAGCCATCATCTCGACAAGGCAATGTCGTCGATCCTCAAGATATGCCTTACAGTCTCGGTCGCCAGCTCAATCGCACTAGTGCTCACCAAAAGCGGTTGCAGGACATTCTCCTCTCTGATATCTGTCTTCACACCGCCACTCCGGATGCTCACACCTGCATTGGTTTCGCCTTGTGCATGTCTGTGTCTGAGCTCTGTAACAACCTTGATTGGATTCAGGCCTGCGTTCTCTGCTAACGTATTCGGGATGACCTCTAGTGCATCACCGAAGGCCTTGAAGCAAATTGCATCAGTGCCGGTAAGTGTTCGTGATAGCTTGTTGAGACGATGTGCAATTTCGATCTCGGGTGCACCACCTCCCGCCAAGAGCGCTCGGTTCTTGATTAGGCAGCGAATAACACAGTGGGCGTCGTGCAGTGAGCGTTCAGCTTCATCGAGGATAAGAGGGTTCGCGCCACGAACGACGATCGATATGGTTTTCGAAATCGCTTGCTGTGTTCCACTGGTCGATGCTGCTGGCGGCGGCTTTACGCCAGTGATCTTCGTGAGACGAGCACCTAAAGAATTGTCCTCCTCGATGAGCTCAGCAGTACCCAGCTTGTCTTCTGTGAACGAGTCGATGTCGGCGATCGGTTTGCAGCCAGTCGATTTGCAAATGAACTCGATCTCGTCACGTTCGATATCCTTGATAGCGAGAATATTGAGCTTTGCAAGGAAGTGAAGGGAGAGGTCGTTCACAGCGTCGCGGAGGATAGACTTTTGGATTAGCAGGACATTGCATTTCGCCTTCTTGATCTTCTTGACCAAGTTCAAGAGATATGTACGCTCTTCTTTCAAGATTTTGTCCATCTGCCGGTAGTCATTGACAACTATCGAGTTCTCCATATCAGGCTTTGGTGGTGACAGCTGGAACTGAATGAGTCCTATCCGTGCCTTTTCCATCCTTGTGGGGCCACCACCACTCTTCAGTACTTGTTGATTCAGCACCAGACCATCAATCATCTCACTGTCGTCGATCGTGCCGCCCAGTCTCTTGAGCATTCTGATGTTCTTAAGGTCTACATTTTCTGCTGTCTTTGGGTCGATCACTTTCAGCACTGAATCCACTGCCATTGGCGCCAACTTAGGTTCTTGTGAGACGATCTTTGAGGAAAGAGATGTGGTAGCTGCTTTGAGGAGGGTTGCTCTGTCTGTGAGATTGATGGGTACGGACATGCTGTGTAGGATCTCGACGGCATTAGAAGCTGCTCGTTGGAAAGCGTCTGAGATCACTGTCGGATGGAGGCCTGCGAGAACAGCTTGTCAGCACATCAAGACGCAAATAGGCGCTAGGATTTTCGCTCACCCTTTGCCAACAGCTTCTCTGCTGCACCAAGCAAGCTTCCTGCGATGACCACCACTGATGTCGTTCCATCTCCTGCCTCGATATCTTGCGCGTTCGCTAAGTCGACCAGCATCTTAGCAGCGGGATGTAGTACACTCATGTCCCTCAACATTGTGTTGCCATCGTTTGTGATAATTGTTTCTCCCTTGCCAGTCTGAATCATCTTGTCCATACCCTTCGGTCCCAGCGATGTTCTGATCGCGTCAGCGACGGCTCTTGCGGCGACTATAGTTTGGTAAGCTTTATACGGACGGTATCGAATCAACACGCCCTCGTACCAATGTTGGCTGTCCTTACTGCCATAGGCTTTTCCTTGTCTCTGAAAGCATTGTTGCCTGCGCCTGTTGGGCCAAGAGCTGCTGTAGCCATGACGTTTTTCTACGATATGTAAGTCTGTGAGGTCACGCGAGCAAAGTATCACAGGAGTTAGATAATACTGGTCTTGGTGAACTTGCTGTTCGCCAAATATGTTTTTTGGTAGGAAGCGCGATGTCTGTCTTGGCGCGACGTTTTAGGGCTACAGTCTCGAAACAGCATCATCTCCCTCAGTTCGGTTGACAAGTACCTATCTTCTTCACTTCGACCATCACAACACATCCCCATTCTCCCTTCAATCTCTACCGCTTGAAAACTCCCACCGTCTCTACTCGCCAGTGTCGTTTGCTTCCACTAGGAGCGCCATCAGATAGCCATCGTCCTTGCCACACGTGCTCCTTTCCATCTTCAGCCACAGAGAGAGCCGGCAACCAAAGCTCATAATCTTTCGCCATGCCTAGTGCAACTGGCTCGAGCTGGGAGAAGTACCAGAAGGACTTCGCGGACGATGAGGTACCAGAAAAGAAGATTACTCCACTCTCGGATGAAGATATCCAGGTACTCAAGACATATGGAGCAGCTCCTTACGCCGCCGCACTGAAACAGCTTGAGAAAGATATCAAAGACAAGCAAAACAGCGTCAATGAAAAGATTGGAATCAAAGAATCAGACACTGGACTTGCACCACCACATCTCTGGGATGTCGCAGCAGACAGACAACGAATGCAAGAGGAACAACCATTGCAGGTAGCAAGGTGCACAAAGATCATCCAGGATGAGAAGGACGAAGATAAGGCGAAATATGTCATCAATGTCAAGCAAATCGCCAAGTTCGTCGTCAACCTTGGAGAGCGTGTGAGTCCGACGGATATTGAGGAGGGAATGCGAGTAGGGTAAGTTGTGCTTTGGGACAAAGTGAGCCACACAAGTTCTGACATTGAAACAGTGTTGACCGAACCAAATACCAAATCATGCTACCATTACCGCCTAAGATCGATCCGAGTGTTACGATGATGACTGTAGAAGATAAGCCTGATGTTACATATGGAGATGTTGGAGGTTGCAAAGAGCAGATCGAAAAACTACGAGAAGTTGTTGAGATGCCTCTACTATCACCAGAACGTTTCGTCGACCTCGGCATTGACCCTCCGAAGGGTGCTTTGCTCTACGGACCTCCAGGAACAGGAAAAACTCTCTGCGCACGAGCAGTGGCCAACCGTACAGATGCCACCTTCATCAGAGTCATTGGTAGTGAGCTTGTGCAAAAGTATGTTGGAGAAGGAGCAAGAATGGTTCGTGAACTGTTCGAGATGGCACGGACGAAGAAGGCTTGCATCATTTTCTTCGACGAAATCGATGCCATTGGAGGAGCTCGCTTTGACGATGGAGCCGGAGGGGACAATGAAGTGCAAAGGACTATGCTCGAACTCATTACGCAGCTTGATGGTTTCGACGCAAGAGGTAACATTAAGGTCATGTTCGCCACCAACAGACCTTCTACGCTGGATCCAGCTCTCATGCGTCCTGGCCGTATCGACAGGAAGATTGAGTTCTCGCTACCAGACATGGAAGGAAGAGCAAACATCCTACGCATTCACGCCAAGAGCATGTCAGTCGAGAGGGATATTCGATGGGAACTCATCTCACGTCTCTGCCCCAATGCCACGGGTGCTGAGCTTCGTAGTGTTGCTACCGAAGCAGGCATGTATGCTATCAGAGCACGGAGGAAGTTGGCAACAGAGAAAGACTTCCTTTCTGCGGTCGACAAGGTCATTGCAGGACAGAAGCGCTTCAGTTCGACTGCATCGTATATGGCGTACAACTAGATTAATAGGCTCTGGATGCCAAGGCATGTTATGTACACTAATCCTGAGCATTGACGAATCCATCCAATGTCGTTCTCCCTTTTCATGATTAATTGATCGGTACATTTGCGTCCATAGCTTAAATATATGCCAAGGCCTTGCGTCTTCTGTAACGGCCTACCATACTTCGAGTCCTGGACTCATGTTACACCAAGATTCTTGCAACTTCTTGACGTGCATTGCCGCGACAATTTGCTCGGCAGGTAAGTGCTCAGGCATCCATGATGGCGGCAAACGATATCCTGACCATGTATAGGTTATGTTCTGCGCGTAAAAGCTATAAGCAGGCCTGCCTAGCGTAAAGACTCAGGTTCCCACTTTCCTTCGAATCGAGTCATCCTACTATAGCGACCGCCTTGCACAACTCAAGATAGTCCTTCAATCGAGCTCAGTACCAATAAAACCATCCTGCTGCAGACGACGTCTCAACCAAGTGGACGAATTGGTCAATCTCAAGAGTTCCATCCATTGCCAAATACTCGACTAGTACCTGCAGAGAGGCCTGTCTCGAGGGCTAGACTCACACCATTTCGACACGAGCAGCTCCTCTCATCAGAGTCTGTATATATGCTAGCCCACCTATCCGCTTCTAACGACGCGTAAGGGATCCTTAAGACACGTCGAAAAAGCCATTTCTCCGTTATAACGGACCGATACATACCTTTGAAATCAGGTTTAAGAAAATCAGCGTCTTGCGTGTAGCAGCACCATTCGACGGTGTGCTCGCTAGAAGATATACATGACACCACGCACACAAGATACGATAGCCAATACGGCCGAGAACTGGTACGAGGGTCAGAGTCAAGCCACCCAGGAGGCTACACAAACGTTTTTTGATGAGCGGAGAGATGGTCCTTCAACGTCAGGCTTAGTAGACGGCGATGTCGCCGATGTTATCTGCATCCTACATCCTGCATCTCGTCCGGCATATCATGTCGCCACACATACTGCCATACATAACAGACAACTGTACCTGAAGAGCTTCAACGCAGGTCTAGTTGGCAATGGCACACAACTATCGCCTGAAACACTAGAAGCTGATGATGAGTCGTTCCCTGCCCCTACACGGAAGCCATCGGGAGATATCGTGTTACGATTCTCTGCGGATGTTAAAAGTCCTGCCTGCGGCTTTTGCTTCGGACGCAAGCCAGACTTGTGCGATGTTGTCCTTGACGAAAGTAACAGCCATAAACGCATCAGCAATGTTCACTTCCGGATTTTTCTCAACCCCTCCGGCGTACTCATGCTCGAAGATCTATCCACAAATGGCTCGATGGTGGATCAGGTCCCTGTTGGTGGTAAGCGTGAGGCTATCGTTAATGGCCAAAAGACCAAAGTTATGAGAGCACATCCTTGGCGTGTTCTTGACTCTGGATCTGTCATTGAAGTGTGCGTGGAGCCTGATCTAGAATACATCAAATTCGTTGTCAGACTTCCTTCGCGTGAAGCAGCTGAAGAAGACTGGATCGATAACTTTCACTCATATATGGAGAACCAACAAGCTGCAGACACACGTCGTCTGATGGCCCTACGTGGGCCTCGTGGTGTCGGAGGCGATGGAGCTATCGCGCCAGCCCCGGTCATCCCAGCATATTATACGGCATTGGCAGACCCTCCTTGTCTTCGATCTGACTATGGTATGGCATGGAGTGGAGGCCACAAATACAAGTGTACTGGTGTTCTAGGTAAAGGTGCTTTTGCAACAGTCTATTTGATTGCCACTCGCCTCAACGGGGAGCTCTTCGCTGCCAAAGAGCTCGAGAAGAGACGATTTATGCGCAATGGAGTGCTTGACAAGAAGCTCGATAGTGAACTTCAGATCATGCAACGAATACATCATCCAAATGTTGTTCAGTTCTTCGACACGCAAGAGACGGAAAAGCATCTTTACATCATGATGGAATATGTGCCATATGGCGACCTTACACATTATTTGAAAGAGCCAGAGCATCTGACGTTAACAGAAGACCTTGGGAGAACGATGACGATGCAGATTCTGAGTGCCTTATCACATCTGCACGAGGAGGGCATAACCCATCGTGACATAAAGCCAGACAACATTCTCATCGCTAGCGAAGAGCCCTTTATCGTCAAGCTAACGGACTTTGGCCTCTCCAAAAGTGTCAATAACGAGGAGACATTCCTTAGAACATTCTGCGGCACCTTGTTATACTGTGCCCCGGAGGTGTTCCCATTCTACGATACAGGTGCTGTTAAACAGAAGAAGCGACAACGAGGCTCAGTGCCTAGATCGTACAGTGAGCTCGTGGACTTGTGGTCATATGCTGCGGTGCTGTGGCATGTTCTTTGCGGAGAGCCACCTTTCGAAGGCATCATGGACAGTACTGGGCGAGCAATGTTCAACAACATCATGGACAGCAAACTCAACCCAACAGCTCTATTGCGGCATGGCATCAGTCAGACTTGCATTGATCTACTAGCAAAGCTTCTGACCATTGATCCAGCTCAGCGACCCTCAATCTCACAATGCTTTGAGCATGCTTGGCTGGTTGGGACTCCGATTGTTCCAGGTTCAAGACATGATACAACCCTTGCTTCCATTGACGAAGAAGACGAGGAGCCTGATTGCTCACAACTGAGCCTTGTTGATAGAAATACTCCTTCTCGAGGCAAGGCCAGCTCGAGCGATCTGGGCTCGCAGCCACAAACTAAGAGACAGAAGGCCGATCACACGAGACAAGTGCGCAATGCTCCTCCATTACCATCTAGTCCGGCACCCTCGCCGTTCCGTGCAACCCTGGACGGAGCCTACGATGACACATCTCCACGGCCCAAGAAGGTCAATCCTGCCGTGCTGAAGAGCTCGGGAGTCTTCGGAATACCTCCACCGCCTCAAGTTGACGAGAACATGTATGATGACGAGACACTTGTGCACTCGGACACACGCCCAGCTGAAGAGAGTGAAACCTCTAGCAGTGGTGAGATTGTTGATTGGCCTGTTCCTCCTACTGTTGGCGGAGCGGAAAAGCTGGTACGCGACGAATCTGTAGGCGAGCTAGTAACTTCGATGGTGCGTGATATGAATATGGCATCATCTCCAGACTCGGCTATCGGTAGTGTTAGCTATACTATGGTCTCTCATCCTGAGACTGACGTTACTCTTACCTCGAAAGGACAGTCGAGAGATGGCCTACCAGAATCTCAAAACAAGACACCAAAAAGCCAGCAACAGTTTCGTCGACAAATTGAATTGCCAGTGTCGGCATCCTTCTTCTACGACCCATATGATCCTCAAACTCACACTGTGGAGTATGCCAGTAAGATTAGTGGTATTGACTTTGCTGCACAATCGCTCGATCACAACAAGGAGAACAACAAGAAAACGAATTCATCCTTCTTGGCGACCTTTATCAAACCTCAACCTGTATTAGGCAAGCTCATATCTACTGCGGATAGCTTTGCATCAGTGTCTCTCCATATTAGCTCAAGGGTCACGACCTGGGGACGCATGCCGACATGCACAAACGTCTATCCAAATGGACATGACACTCGCATTCCAAAGCTGGCACTAGAACTGATGTTTCATGCGCCAGGTATTGACAAGGTCGAGCGCGATGGTGGAGACTGGACGAAACTCGATGATTTGGAGCTTCTCGTCAGGACTGGAAGTTCTAAAGGCATCCTTGTCAATGGCGTAGTGTTACCAGATCGAGATAACAAAGGCCGCAAATGTTTTGGACGACTGTACACTGGTGATGAGGTATGTGTGAGTCGATCGGCGCCGGGAGGAAGTAGAACACAAGGAGAAAGCCTAAAGTTCAAGTGTGAATTTCATGTTGGAAAGAGTAAGAAGGAACGACGGTCAAGGTCGAGCAAGTTTTTTGTGGAAACTCAGGAGAACGAGTGATGAGATTCTGTACAGATGACCTGGTACTGGTTTGTGACGGCCTGAGCATGATTGGGATGGAATGAGATTGGACATTATGGATGATTATGATGAAATGAGCAGACAACTTTACGATAGTTCAGTATAGCACAGAACACTGCGTTGCACAGTGACGAACGAAGACGTGTACACAAGTCCTGCGTTTCGAGGTGTATCCCTCCCCAATCTCGTATACTGCCTGTTGATCGCTGCTTCTCGTCACAGCTTGGACGACAATCCGCATTTCATCATCACTGATAAGGAGCGTCGTGGCCTCTGTAACCACTGCCACTCCATCACAAAAGAGTCGTTTTAATCACAACAATTGCTATTACACACGAGATAGAGTGTATATGTGGCTCGTCATGACAAGTCGTCCTCGTTTGGCAACTTTTTTGCGTTGAGGCGTTTTTGGTTGAGCACGATCCTCCTCTTCCACACAGTGTTCCATGACTTTGAACTCGAGCCCTGCCAATATCCCACTCGAGAAAGAGTCCCACATAGCAGCATTCTCAATGTAACCAGCAGCCGAATACAGGGTTACAGGGTTGTAGGGGATTCATCGAGAAGTTCCAATGAGGTGGATTCAATAAATCGCCGGGCCATGAGCCTCGTATCGACACCAAGCTTTTCCTGGCCACAAAATACGTGCAGATGGTGCGCAGTCGCTCGCACCAAGCGCCAGCACATGCTCAATCCGGTCTGCGTGCTCAGCTCGCTACCTGCATACGAGGCGATACGAGGGGTCCATCCCCTCGATCCAGCCTGAACGAGGACGATTTGCGCCGTCTAGATCATTACTATCACCGTCCCTGCCAAGCACGCAAAGTCACATAGGCTTCTGGGGTACTGCTTCTGCCTCTATTGGTGACGGCGGGCTAAGCACCGGCTTGTGATGGGATGGAGCTCGTGTTCGTGACAGGATTCATAGCTCGGGAAGGGGTATATGAGGAGGATAATCACCTCGTCAAGGTCGTGCTCAATTCGACAAACATCTTGACTTGAGCCGTATTACCTGCTTCGAGAAGAAAGTGAAAGATACCTGATCCAGTGATTCAAAAGAAGACTTATCGCTGTGCGAAACTCTCTTTTTCTATCGACATTTACATCTTTCTTCATCTTCTTGTCGTTCGCTTCCTCAGGACTTATTATTACGAACAAGCCTTCCGACCTTGATCTATTACATATCCTTCTCACTACCAACACTTCTTAATATATTTGCTTGCTGGTCAAAGCATTTACACCAATACACACACCAACAACAATGTCTTCTACCGCCACCACAACCCAAACCATGAAGCGCGAGAATACGCCTTCATTCTCCAACCCTTTCAACAATTACTCTATGGACCAAAAGACCGAAACGACCAAAGTCTACCCCTCCATCGCCACCCCCTTCACCGACGTCCACCCCATCGCCAGCAACACCAGCAGCCCCGGCAGTCCCGTCGAAACACCTGGCTCAATCAAATCCCGCTCCTCGTCCTTCTTCCAATGGGGCTTTGGCGGCCACAGCGACAAAGGCTCTCCCTCGCACGAACGCAAACACAGCATCTTCTCCCGCAAAGGCAGCTTCCTCAATCCCAACTCAAGCAAAGGCGACACGAGTCCACCGTGCTCTCTCGACGGTGTTGCCAGCCCCGCCAGGAGACCAAGCTATGTGCCCAAGTATGCAGCCAAGAGCCATTTGGCGAGCATGACGGGCAGGGGCACGAGTGCGGGTGTCGAGGAGATTAACCAGCAACTCAGGAGGGGAAGCCGTATGATGAGCATTGTGCCGGGTGAGATGGGCGCGCCGTCGAGGTTGATTCATACGCTGCCGGAGGCTGTCGAGGGTAATTAGGTGTGTGAGTGAAAGGGGAGACTAATGATGGTATGCGGCTGCTGTGCAGTTTGGAACGCTCGCTCTCATGTATGAGACTGCTGAGCATACCTGTTCACATACAATAGACGGTTTTTTGGGCAGGAACGGTATTTTGGTAATCATTGGGTTCATCTTTCTTTTCTTTTCACCATCCTTTCACCATCCTTTCACTACATTATCTGTACAACAATCTTATGTACATACATATACATATACATATACACAACAGAGTTGTAGTATACACAAAATCAAAATGAGTAAACATCATTGTTCTCATACCTCTCTCTTCTGCTTTGAATCATCACTTCATCTCTGACACATTCTTGAGACCCGAGTTAAGCAGTCGAGTCCCCGAGCTTCAATAACTTTCGGTAAAGGGCGTCTTACCTGAAGAGTGTCGCGCTCCAGATTGCGACGTATATGGTATCGAGAATGAGCATTGAGCTCGACAAAGCAGTAACATGTGCTCTCTGCTTCGCTTGATATGAGTACACCCAACGCCTTTTGCGCCTGCTCTATGGACGAGAGACGTGACTACTCAGGTTTGTGGAAGTATGAGTCAAAGATATTGGCGAGGAGACATGGGAGAGCTTGTTGTGACGGTGCGTAACGCAGATGTGCTCCTGGTATCAGATGTTTAGCATGACACTTGACTTAAGTGCTGCAAATTCATGCTCTCCTGACTCATAAGGCGAGATATATAGACGCGAGACGTGAAACATTGTTTCTTCCTGAATATTCCACTTCATCAGACAGCTTTCTACATTTCATGTTTCTGCAAACCTAAACTCCTGTACATTTCCTAGTTTACACCTTTTTCCAGGTACTAAGCCATGCCGTACTTGGCAAGCAAGCGATCCTCAATCCCATCGTAGATAGACCTGTGCTCTAGTACTTCTAGATTCTCGGCCTCATTCTTAAACATCTTGTCTGGATCCTGTTCGGCGCCGAAACCACCCGCTGTTGGGTTCATTTGAGCCATTTGAGCTGCCATTTGGTTTGCCGCTGTGGAGATAAGGTTAGTAATCGTGCATGGCAGAAGAGGAGCGGGAGAATAATGAGCGGGAGCATAGAATGAAGCGGGAAGTCGGAAGATGCCTTCTTGACTTTATTGAAGACTTACCATTATTGCTGCCCAGAATGAAATTGTAGACGGGTTGCAGACCGAATAGAGTCAGAAAGTACCAGGAGATGGAGGAGACCCATCGGACGTCTAAGTCTCGAGTACCAACGCCGGATTGCAGCATTGACTTGAATTGTGGCGTTAATGGGAAAGGTAGTTTCACTATAGGCAGCGAGAGTTAGTCAACATAATTCACAAACACAATCCCTAGTATTCTCCTCTCCTCTTCATCTGTTCCCACTTCCTCTCTACTTCTTAAACATCTAAGAGTCTCCTTCTCTCCTGCTTCTCTTATCCTTCATCCAAACATGCAAAAAGGCCAGAACTTACACAGCACAAACCCCGCAAAAAACGCATTAATCCACCCCATAATCAGCGTCTGCGGCACCATCATGGCCACATTCCCTTTCATCATACCCATCATTCCCTCCATCATCTCCGGGCTGCCCATCGGATTCGCCTTCGGCTTGCCCCTCGCCTCCGGGTCCGCCAGAAACTTGCCGTCATTGTACGCCGCCACGAGATAGGCCTTTCGGGCGTTGAAGCTGGAGCGCGGCAGCACGGCAGCGTTTGTGCGTAAGTTGATGCTGAGCAGCAGGGAGCGTGATTCGCGGAGTTTTGGGGCGGTGAGGGGTTTGGGAGGGGATTGGAGGAGGACGGTCAGGTAGTGACGAAGGATGCCGGTTACGACCATTACTATTGTTATGGGGAGGAGGATCCAGTAACTGCGTAGTGATTAGTCTCTGTAGATGACTGAGGGGGAAAAGGAAGAGGTACAATAGTGCTGGATCACGCTTTATGGATTGCTCGATGGGATACGCCATCTTGATCGCGAGAGAATGTCTGAGCAGTGAGACGGTTGTGGAAGGATGTGTAGATGGAAGTTGTCTTGATATTCCTCAAAGCAAATAGAAGTTCCAATGATTTTCAGGGTCCCAGGTGTAGCAATTAGGTCAGACGCGAAGGATGATGCTACGTGTTTCAAGAACAATAACTTGATACGCTCTCTGGGAAGTCCTGCTGTGCTGCTTCTTTGCTCAGTCGCCCACAGTCTTCAAAGTCGTCGTCATTGACGCACCTTTCAAACACACTTCTCTACCTCCACTTCCATCTCCAATCATGAGCAAAGTATCCCTCTACTCCATCTCAGGTACCTTTCTTTACCCAATCTCCTCTCCTACTTCCATTCTCCAACCGCTAATCCCTTCCAGATCTCAAAAACACCCTCGACGACTATCTCCCCATCTACCTCTCCTCCCCCAACCTCCCTGCCAACTCTGGCGACCCCCTCCCCAAACCCCTCCGTTTCACTCCATCCCCAACACACACCTACATCCGGCTGCTTCTCGGCTACTCATCCGTCCTCATTGCCGCCTACCTCTTCTACCTGGACTACTACCTGAAAGTGCCCTTTCGCGCGCACAAAGTCACCGCAGCATGGTGCGGACTTGCTTACTTCTTGCTCAATGGTGCGTTGACGGCGTGGATATGGCTGGTTGAAAAGGGCATTGTGTTTGAGGGAAGCAGGAAGGATGGGATGAAAGTTTGGATGTACTCGTTGCCCACGAAGAGGAAATACGAGGCTGTGTATAGGTTGGTTGTGGTCTGGGAGGGTGGGAAGAGGGTGAAGGGGAGTGGAAGTGGTAGGAAGGAGGTGGAAATTGGGTTTGAGAAGTTCTTTGAGGGAAATGGCGTGTTTGTGCCGGCGAGGTTTGAGGAGTGGTTGAGAAGTGTTGTACCAGTGATTCAGGAGAGTGAGAAAGATGTCCTTGGAGGCAAGGCGGTCACGAGTGGTGTAGAGATTGAAAGTACGGGCGTAAATGGCACGAAGAGGAGGAACTGAGCAAACGAAGTGAGTGTGATTGGGAAAACAGATTAGAGACTGCGTGCCTCAACTTTGCACAGTCTATGAAATTGAGAAAACCTCAAGAAAAGCGCCTAGGAGGCTACACGAAACTTCTACTTATGTTCAATGTGATGTGGTGGCTTGCTATGCTGGAACCCAGACCTTGCAGTAACGTTGATGTCAATTCGTTGCAGAACGAGCATGATCGCTTGGCGGCAATGAAAATTATCCAGGCATGACTCTCTCTGGATATTGAGTATAAATCCGCCAACAGGAGTGGCCTGATGGTATCTATGCGGCTATCAGAGTACACGTCGGACTCCTCTGCCGTCGAGCACACAATCGCTGCTTTTGATATCTTCCGCACACCAATTCGGAGGTCTATCCTGAATGATTGCAATTCATACAGGTTGCTACTCGTCCATAATCATGCCTACGACAGCACTTTCTATTCCTGATACCCAACTTCGTTCACACTGACTTCCCTAATCTTTAACACGGTATACTTGTGTTTACTCTTGACATGCTTCGTATGCCTCTGCCTTTGTTTCGTCTTCTCCATCACCCGCATTGGCTCACTTTCCACTCCCATGACAACTGCTCTGCAAGTGAACAGCCTCTCATCCAGATACGTCGGCGCCTTCTTACTTCGGACCATAGATCGCTCGACAGGTTCCACTCCAAGATCTTCCGGCGACAATGAGTCTGTATTTCCCACAATTGGCGCCGGTGTCGTGTCAACCTCAGTATCAGCTGGTGTGGAAGGCGAAACAGTCGTGGGCGAGCTATCGCGACCTGCTTTCAGTGTCCAATCTCGACTACCAAGTACTGTGGCTCGATTGAAGCGAAGGACGTCCCCAGGCATGACGCCGTCCATGAGGAATGGTAGGCGTACTGTGTCTCCTGCTGTGACTAGGTATGGCTTTCCGTAGATATGTAGTGTGATGTAAAACGGTGGTTGTGAGACGAGATATTGGAGGTTTTCGCGGACGGATTGAGAGATTGTGAGTGGTGGTAATATCGAAGAGCTTGGACCAGGTTCTGATGGTGTGGTGGGTATTGGTGAGGGCGTATTTGTGGTTTGTGGTGTGGGTATTTGCGATGTAGTGTGGCGTGGAAGATGTGATCTGGATGAGGTATTCGCATCTTGTATGTGCAATGGAGTGGTGAGTAGTGATTCTGGTAAAGCGTCACTTTCTGTTGGTGTTACGGTGGTGTTGATGAGGCGTCGACCAAGGAATGTCGATCGGTATGTGGTGCATCTTGTCAATGGTTTTGTCAAGAAAGTGAAATTGGGCAGTCTAGGAGCGGTCATCTTGCTGATTGATGAATTGGAAAGCAATAATGGTGCTTCATAACCAATATCGACTTGATGTTCAGCAAATTATAAGGATCACGTGATAGGGCTGAGGCAAATTATTTGGAGGCATGAAACAGCGTCTTTGTCTCAGTCACTTCTGTCGACCACACCAACACGACTTCCAGAAAGCCCTCAAGATGCCTCAAAATGAGTATATGGAACGCTGGGCCAAGCAGCATGGTCGCCGGTATGTGTCCATTATAACAAGTCGCCTCTTCTACTTCAACTAAAACCATCCCACCAGCCTCGACCATGAAGAGCGCAAGCGCAAGCGAGAAGCCCGTGAAGGCCACAACGCCTCCAGCAAAGCCCAAAATCTACGTGGTCTCCGAGCCAAACTGCACCAAGCGAAGCGTCACAAGGAGAAGATCCAAATGAAAAAAACCATCCGTGCCCACGAAGAGCGCAACGTCAAGTCGGCCACCGAAGCCACTCCCTCCGAACCTTTACCACAATATCTCCTCGATCGTTCAAACCCCACATCCGCAAAGGCGCTTTCGTCCGCAATCAAGAACAAGCGTGCGGAGAAGGCGGCCAAGTTTTCTGTGCCTTTGCCCAAGGTCAGAGGTATCAGCGAGGAGGAGATGTTCAAGGCGGTCAAGACGGGCAAGAAGACGGCGAAGAAGAGTTGGAAGCGGATGATTACGAAGCCGACGTTTGTTGGACCTGATTTTACGAGAAGGCCGGTCAAGTATGAGCGCTTCATTAGGCCGATGGGTTTGAGGTATAAGAAGGCGAATGTCACACATCCTGAGTTGGGTGTAACTGTACAGTTGCCGATTCTGTCTGTGAAGAAGAACCCGCAGAGTCCTATGTATACGCAATTGGGTGTCTTGACCAGGGGTACAATTGTGGAGGTGAATGTCAGTGAACTTGGATTGGTGACTGCTGGTGGAAAGGTTGTTTGGGGAAGATGGGCACAGATTACGAACAATTGTGAGAATGATGGTTGCGTGAATGCGTAAGTCGAGACACATGTTCCTGAACTAATTGGGACTATACTAACATACTTGTAGCGTGCTGCTCGTCTAATCTTTGACACGGCGGCTCTTATATGATTGTGATTTATATGCATAGCGATGGCGTTAGGACGGGTTCGAGCTAAAATGATACGAAACAATAGGATGGGATTATAGACTCTGGATGATGAGATTCCATGTTTGGCGTGTTGGTCGCACTGGCAATTAGATTGTTACTGGCACCAGAAGCAGGCAAAAGAATGGTCCGTAGGATAAAGCAATATCGAAAACATGCCAAAGCTGAAATTCTCTGCTCTTACACGCTGATGTGCGGGTTGTACAGTCATACCTTCATGTCTTTCAAGTTGTGAACGCCTCCATGCCTACTTTTTGTGATTGATTTCTCAAACCACCACTGCCTTCGAAGTCTTTTATATCACATTGCATCCCACAACTCTACTCGACGTTGACCTTCATCCTCTCCACAACATTCACCTCCACCCCCTTAATCTTCCCTTGCTCACTTCCCGTCTGCATATGCAGCACTTCTTTCATCAACCCCTCCACCCTATTGATCCCCTCGTCTCCAATCTGATAATGCACCACCAGTCGTCCACCCATCGTCTTGATTCCATGCTTCAAAGCCGTCGCAATAAACTCTTCCTTGGTTGTCTCCGCAGCCTCCAAATCAAGCCACACCATATTCGTCTCCGTCGGATTCGCCAACTTGCCGCCCATCTTCTGCCACATACTCGCTATTAAGCGAGCGTTCTTGTGACTCTGTGTGAGCTTCCCGCCAAGAAACGTCTCTTCGACCGCGACACGAGCAGGCGCCGTCACGACACCAGCCTGGCGTAGACCACCACCAATAGATTTGCGAACGTGGCGGGCGCGCTTGATGAAGGCAGGTGTGCCGACGATCATGCTGCCAATCGGTGCACCTAACCCTTTACTGAAACACAGCGACACGCTGTCGAAAGCAGCACAATACTCCTTCAGCGTCCCTGCACCAGCAGCTACAGCCTCCCACAATCTCGCACCATCCAGATGCAGCAGCACCGGCGGCTCCTGCGCCCTCGCCCACTTCGCAATACGCTGACATTCCTTCAATGGCATAATGGTGCCCGACAGCGTATTCTCCAGACTTATAACCTTTGTCGGACAGCTATGCACGTCATCGTCCAGTACCGCATGTTTCTGCACATCTTCCAGCGTTAGATGGTGGCCGTTTGTCGGCATGACGCCTTTGACGAGGGCGCCGCATAGCGATGCAGCGCCGCCGGCTTCCCATTCGAGGATGTGCGAGCGGGAGTCTGTGAGGATTGAGTGGGGTGGCCCGCCCAGGTGGGTGCGAAGGGCGATTTGGTTGCCCATTGTGCCGGAGAGGACGAGGAGGGCGGCGGGGTGCCCGGTCAGGGAGGAGATCATGTGTTCGAGGCTGTTTGTGGTTTCGTCTTCCATGAAGACGTCGTCGAGGAGGGTGGTTGAGGCTATTGCTTCGAGCATGGAGGTTGTGGGGGTGGTGATCACATCGCCTGTTGGTTGGCGAGAAGGTAGTTAGCAAGGAGGCAGTAAGATGCGGAGGCAGTGGATAATAGTGGAAGAGGGCAATGGGACGAACTCCTAAAGTCAAAGGCTGCTGGGCCTGGATTTGACCAGTTGTTGACTTTGGTATCTGGTCCCTTGAAGCTGTGGGCTCTTTTCTCGATTGCAGGGATATCCATGCCGTTGCTGCCCATCTTGGAAGATGTGCTGAAGGATGAGAGGAAGATCTGGGGAAGTGGTGATTGTGATTCTTGGCTTGTCTGCTTCAGTACTGCACGACAAGCTGTACTTATACAACTGGGTTTTACAAGCAATGTCTTTGTTCTTGCAAACATATGACACTATATGACTGAAACTGAATAGAGCAGAAAGAGGTCGAAGAGGTTGTGTTTATAACGTAGCAAGAAATGTTGTCACTAGCGTCACCCCTCTCTTTCAATCAACGTCAACGCGGGGTAATGCTTATCACTTGCGGTGTACTCCGCAGGGTTCATCACATCACCTCCACCTCCTCTCCTGGTCCTGGTCTTATGCTCCCCATTATGCCAGCACCATAGCTAGTGACTGCTTCATAATGGCACCTTCCCCTCCACCCACCTTTGGCTTCTCCTCTCCGACCTTTTCCTGGTCCTCCTACTCCCAATACCGCCCCACCTACCCCTCATCCCTCTACAACCTGATTTTCGACTACCACTGCAACCATGGCAATGCGTCATTCTCCAGTGCCCACGACATTGGCTCCGGTGCTGGCATAGTTGCATCTGTATTGGCGCAGCATTTCCAAACACTTCACGTTTCAGATCCATCTAGTCACAATCTAGATAATGCCAAACAGAATCTTCGTAGCTACATAGAAAATGAGACAAATGCGGATGCAAAGACCCCGAAATGTAGAATTACTTTCTCTCAAACACCTGCTGAGCAGGCAGGCGTGCTACCAGATAAGAGCGTAGATATGGCTACGATATTCATCGCACTGCATTGGACCAATGCAGAGAAAGCTATTGCTGCTGCTGCCGCATCGCTAAAGAAGGGCGGCACATTGGTGCTGTTACATTATAGTCCTCGTCTGTACATCCCAAACAATTCTCGAGCAATGACGGCGTGGAATGGCATCATGGATGCCCATTCGCGCAATATCCATGAAACGCCAGGAGATCTAGGCGGAGGACGCCGAGCACATCCGCAGACTGATTCGGGCTTGGACTACGTGGAACTATTGCCAGATATGTTTGAGAAGGGAGTCAAACGGCTCTACATCAATACTGAGGGCAGAGGCGAGATGCCGTTTGCGAAGAGTGTAACGGCACTGAGAGAAGGCTGGTTTCCCGTGCTTGAAAGTCGAGTTGGTGAACAGGATGTGGTTGAGAAGTGGCAGGACGAAGAAGACTGGGGACGGATGGTCGATGGGGAGTGGTTTAGAGGCTACTTTGAGACGATACAGCCGACGCCGGACGTCACTAAGCTGGAAGAGCAGTTTCGGGAGTTGCGAGAGACGGTGGATGCAGAGGGTGGAAAGACGAGGGTCTTATGGAGTGTGGCTATTGTGCTTGCTACTAGAAAATAGCAGTTTCCCAAGGCTCTGATGTTGGTAGCCCTGTAAAGTTGCTTACACCACTGTTGTGCCTTAGATTCTGGCACACAGCTACCTTACTGCTTGTCATTCTGCGCATAGACAAAGTTGGCACCAATCTGCACAAGCCCATTTTCAGAAGCCCACTGTCTAACACCCATCCTTTCACCCTCAAATCCCCAATGTCTCCTCTCCTTCGGTACCGTCAAGTTCAAAGGCTCACTCGTGCCATTAAGAGGACTGAATGCCACGAACACATATCGGTGCTTTCCAGTCTTCGGCGGTGGTCCCGGAGGCTTGTAAGGCAAGATGTCGACAAGACCGTGTGTTGGTTCCTCATCGTTGCTATTCGACAGTCGAAGCACCAATGGATCCGTCGTCGAGTTAAGATGCATGGGAACACCAATAGCAAGCCAATGAGCTATCTCGCTCCATTTAGGATCGTCTCTTGATGGCGCGTCGGGATCTGTCATGGCAATGACAAGGTTGTTGAGAGGAATCATTGGTTTTGGTGCTGGATGCTTGTCCTCATGCTTGCCGTGTTTGTCATGTTTCTTATGCTTCAAAGCCTCATATTGGTCATCGTCATCTCCTTCGTCATCTCCTGGTTCCAGGAAGGTGATAGTCGGTTGATGTTGAAGCTTCTCGGGGTGGAGTGTGTTCCCGAGCGCAGCACTTGCATGCTTGCCCCAGGTTGCGTTGATGAGGAAGGATGAATGAAAGTCGTCAATTACAGTGGGGATGATTTCAGCAAGCTTCAATCTGGGAGCTGTCAGCATGTACTGGATAAGATGAACACCGAACTCACTCGTGTCGGACAGCTTCGGAAGAGGGAGGGCCATGGAAGTGAGGCTTCTTGCTACCCAGAAACTGCTGGGCTTCCTCGTGCAAAGGTGATGCAGCAACATAACCAAGGGCGAGTGCCAGAGATATCAGGTTTGTACGCATGGCTGAAGCTATACAATTACGACGTGATATTGTGGATGACAGGAAAAAGAGGAAGAGGAAGAAGTTGTGGTCAAGCCATTAGTAGATGACGGCATTAAAACCCCGCAGTCTCTTGGCCATTAGCCATTGAGTGATTACAAGTTTTCCTTTCCGATTGTCGTAGGAGAACAACAAGCGAACGAACTCTACTTTTTTGTCATATTTGTATGTTTTCATTGAATGAAAGAGCTATAGCTTAAGCTATCAAGAGACAGTCATCGTCGCCCGTTCCGATCTTGCAGACGGAGGACTCGTATCTTGGACTCTGTGTCCGGTATAATACAATGTGTGCAAGTACTCGGGTATCGTCATTGGGTATCTGTGGGCATTCATGCCGCGCCCATATCATATCGCTGTCCAGTCCAGCCAGCAGCGCCTTGCAGTATACCCTCGTCATTATCTGGCCGTCAATATCCTCCTTAAAAACTCCCTGAAGCAAATGATCGTAAATTGTTGTTGTGGTGCAGGTCTAGTCGTCGATGGAGAGCACACATCAAAGAAAAGGAACAGGCGAGTCCTCGACTTTTGGAGCATTGACGAAATCCTGGGATGTAGCGACGAAGCCATAGTTGGTGGCAACGTTATAGTCGCAGAGCTCCTTGGCGCCAAAGCCAGTTGTCATAGTGCCGCAGCAATCGCCCAGCATTATGCAGTCGTAGCCCCAGCTATAGCCATCGACCAGAGTCCCAAGCACGCACTGGTCTGTGTTGACGCCTGCAAACAGGATGGTCTTCTTGCCGCTCTCTTGAAGGTATCGAGATAGATCGCCGTTAGGGTTCCAGAGTCCGCTTGGTCTGTTCTTGTCGAAGTAAAGATCGTCCTTGGTAGCGACGTCGAGTAGAGGATCGTAGATCTGGGCATTCCAGCTGCCCTTCCACAAGCATCGTCCTTGGTTGTCAGGAAGTTCGGCTCCCAATCCAACGTGCCTATCAAGAGTTAGATGGATCTCCTGGACATGGCACAATTCTACACATACCAGCCAATACCGGTCATCTCAGCACGGTTGCGGCAGAAGCCTCGTTGAACCGCAGGAGGCATAACGCGAAGGTCGTCCTCGTTGATTCCCCAGTTGAGCCAAATGACCTGAATGTCTTCTTCGCGGCATCGCTCTATGACCTTGAGAGTGGGCTGAACTGCTGTGATACCTTCTTTGTGGTCGCGGCAGGCTGGATGGATGAAGTAGTTCTGCATATCGATGACAAGAAGGACGGTCTTCTCAGGGTCCTGCGAAGAAGTTGTTAGCTTTTGTGACGAAGAGATTTGCCTGGATATTGGGAGGAGAGAGGACTTTGACCCACTATCATGCAGCCACGGTGGTTTCTGATGCCGTCGTCTGCATCGATAACAAGTTTGGTGCGAGAGCCTCGCGAGAGATCAAAGCGCTTGGTCTCAGCGATATAATGCCATTGGTCATCCCCTCCGAAGGCGACAGACGTGGGACTCTCTTTGAGATCGGACGGGTTGCCAACGACGGGGAGCGCGGCGAGAGAAAGGTTGCTTGCTTCTTCGATGTAGACTGCTGAAGGGGCCATGTGGTTGATAGATTGTTTGGCGCTGAAGAAATGCCTTTGTGTGTGTGAAGTGAAGAAGGAGGCGAACGAAGGCACACGACAATTTATTTCGACTTGGAATTTATTATATCGATGTGTCAGAGCTCCACGCGAGCGCGTAGTACTCGTACCGAAACTGGTGGAGCTTCGGTATCGCCGCTTGGCAGTGTCGAAGAATCTAGACAAAGGGCTCTTTGTTATGGCAGCAATGGTGAAGGAGGCAAGAAGTAGTCTTTGTGTTGTAGAAGCAGTCTTTGTGTTGTAGAGGTATAATTCAAGGTGAAGACCACCATAAGAAGGGAGGGCAGGGCGTGCTTCTAATATATTGATTCCTTATCCTTATCTATGCCAGCCCTCGTGCTCTCGTTTCATCCTTATCTTTGGTAGTCATAAAATACGTAGCTTATCTTGCAAGTGATATCGAAGTGAAGTGAGAGTACTCTGGTACCACCACAAGGAAACAGTTTGCCCGTAATAACGGGGTCGCAAGATAAGCAACGTAAAGGTAGATAGCTTCCTGTTTCATCCGATCATGGATGTGCTCGGATCATCGTTCCTGCTCTTATCAGTGGCCTGTCACGTTCAACGATATGCATGTCAAACGGAACAGACGGAGTAGCCACCACGCTAAAGCATAGAGTGCATATTCCCCCACAGTCTGTCGAACCACATACCGACATCGCATACGACAAGATAGCACAATCCTGCCTCCCTGAAACGCTTTAGTCCTGTTTACAGGAGATCCTTCCGATCTATCGTGGAGTATAGCATCGAGATCGCATACTTGGCCACGCATGCTGTGCATCTGTTTAACTTTCTCGTCAAGGCATACATGGCTAGACCTCGGAGATGTTGAGTGGTTGATCAGGATAGCTCCAGTTGGCTATCAAGATGAAACTTGACAGTCGTCACATATATGATCGCAGATTCAGGAAAGAGGCTTTCGTCATTGGTCTCAAAGATAGCCTGCTTGCACGACGTCACGTATTACTGTAGTATCAGATACCAGATGGTGAGATCGATCTTGTGGCATTGTCGTCGTCTTTGACATGTCCTTCCTAATCTTTCGTACTCAGGTCGTATTTGTGTGAAGGAGGTCAGCCAATACAGCATGTCAGTCAGGAGAGTCGTCCATTCCTGTGCTAGCAAAACTTATGGTCGTTACTTTGGTGAGCATTCTCACGATGCAGATAGTCCGTTCCGACCTCTGTTGTCAGGTCTCACGGCAATATGCTGGACGATGCAAGTTTTCCAATGCCATGTTCACGATAAGATATGTGGCCGGCTCTCTATCAGTGGTTATTGTCTCATTGTGGCCTCCAAAAAGGTTGGTCCACCATTCTTGGTCTTAAGCATTCCCAATGTTATTAATGTTGTATGCAATATACAACAGCTCTTTCCATTACCTCACTGCATTTGCTGGTATCCCCATCTTTCGTGTGATTTGCCATTGGACCCAACAGCCTCGACTCGGATATGCGTCAATAGCTACAGCCGGCGCCACAGAGCCTGAGTTGGCGCAGTATCGAAGCAAGCGGCAATGTAGTACTGTTGTTTGCCCATGTGTGTACAGTGTACCTTGACGATTAGTGATCAGCCTTCCTTGGAAACTTTGGAGGGAGAGTGCAGACGACCGCAAAGAACTTACCTAGGTAATTGCTTCAAGACCATTAAGTAAATAGCAATTCACAGCACCAGTCTCGTGCGTCTGTCTGATATAAGCAGCGCGACTGTAACGTCTTGTTCTCACACATCACTGTTCCTGGTTCAATACCTATAGCACAACACAAACGCCAAACTTGTCGATCCAGCTGAAACTTGGAGGATCCCGTGCTTGCTATAGACTACCCCTGGTTCACTAAAGATTCTCGTGCTTTCAACAAGAGCAAACAATTACAATGGCGACACTCGGTGAGGATCTTCTCAACACCGTGAACAGATTGCAGGACCTTGTCTTCAATACTATTGGCACCGACTCGCTTGATCTTCCTCAAATTGTATGTACAACCTATCAAGAAACAGCAAGAAAACTATGGCTTCGCGACGAGAAGCTGACGAACAAAAAACCTTAGGTCGTGGTTGGATCGCAATCTTCTGGCAAGTCGTCCGTGCTTGAGAACATCGTGGGAAGAGATTTTCTACCAAGAGGAAGCGGCATTGTCACACGTCGACCACTTATTCTACAGCTCATCAACGTACCCAGTGAGCGACCAGACAGGCCCGAAGGAGATGAAATTCACGATCCACACACCCCGGCTAGTGTTGCAGGACAACAAGAATGGGCAGAGTTTCACCACTTGATGGGAAGGAGATACACAGACTTTCAAGATGTAAAGAGAGAGATTGAGAATGAGACTGCAAGAATAGCAGGAAACAACAAGGGTATTAACAGGCAGCCTATCAACCTCAAAATCTACTCTCCGCACGTCCTCAGTCTGACACTGGTTGATCTTCCTGGTTTGACAAAGGTGTGTAACAGCTGGCAAGCTTCGTGGCCGTTTGTGCAATAGGACTCATTATCTTCAGGTACCTATTGGCGACCAACCTTCAGACATTGAGCGACAAACACGAAATCTCATTCTAGAATACATCGCCAAGCCGAACAGTATCATCCTTGCAGTCTCACCAGCGAACGTTGATCTTGTCAACTCTGAGGCATTAAAGCTCGCGAGACAAGTAGATGGGCAGGGAAAGAGGACTATTGGTGTACTCACGAAGATCGACCTCATGGATCACGGCACGAATGCAATTGACATCTTGTCTGGACGCGTATACCCTTTGAAGCTCGGTTTCGTCGGTGTCGTAAACAGGTCGCAACAGGATATCAATGGTGGAAAGCCTCTGGAAGATGCACTACAAGCAGAACGTGACTTCTTCAAGCACCACCCTGCATATCGTAATATGGCTGCTCGATGTGGTACTCAGTACCTTGCAAGGACACTGAATGTGACACTGAAAGGACACATTCGAGAAAGATTACCAGATATCAAGGCTCGCCTCAACACACTCATGGGCCAGACACAGCAAGAACTCGCAAGCTATGGTGATCTTGCTTTTACTGGCAAAGAGCACAGAGGTTCTCTGATACTTCAATTGATGACACGCTTCGCCTCTTCTTTCATCTCATCGATCGACGGTACATCATCCGAGATTTCGACAAAAGAACTTGGTGGTGGTGCCCGCATCTACTATATCTTCAACTCTGTCTTTGGCAATTCACTTGAGACTATCGATCCTAATATGAACCTCGCTATCTCCGATATCCGTACAGCTATCAGAAACTCTACTGGACCGCGACCCAGCCTTTTTGTGCCAGAACTAGCGTTTGACCTCCTCGTAAAACCTCAGATCAAGCTGCTTGAAGTGCCCAGTCAGCGTTGTGTAGAGCTGGTGTACGAAGAGCTGATCAAGATTGGTCACACTTGTGGATCAAATGAGCTCAGTCGTTATCCCAGGTTACAAGGTAAGCTCATCGAAGTTGTCTCTAACCTCCTTCGAGAGCGCCTTGGCCCTACTTCCGGCTACGTTGAGTCACTCATCTCCATCCAACGTGCATATATCAACACCAACCACCCCAATTTCTTGGGCGCAGCTGCAGCAATGTCTTCAGTCATGAATGATAGGCAAGAAAAGGAGAAGAAGATGATGGCAGCAACAGCTGCAGCAGCAGAGAGGGCGAAGCAAGCAAAGCGAAAACCCACAAACGGTATGAATGGGCATGAATTGGACGACGAAGAGCTCGATGCCCCCAGCTCGAAGAACGATAGGCTGCCCGTGCGTGGTCGTGACTTTCAGTCTGGTCGTAGTCAATCACCAGCAGTACACAAGGGCAGCATCAGCGGAGCAAGCTCAGGATTCCGAGGCACCTCCCCTCCACGTGCACCGGGTCAAGGTTCTGGGCATGCTCGCGACAGCTTTCTGAACTACTTTTTCGGCAAAGACGGCGGACTGCCAGGCGGACCTCCTGGAGCACTTCCTGTGCAGTCGTCACAACAGCTACCGGGCCAACGTCATGTCAGCCAACACAGTGAGCCCAGCTTCGCCGCAAGTCTGCGTAGGGGCGACCCGAGAGCGCTTGATCGGGCCATGATGGAGCCTCTGATAGACGAGATGGACAGTGTGTCCATGGTAGATGGTCCTTTAATGGTTCGTATACTCGATATCTTGTTTGAACACAACCAGCTAACTCGATCTCAGCCGCTGGAGTCTGACGCACCTGCCCTGACCGAGCGTGAAGCTCTCGAAACCGAACTCATTCGTCGACTAATTTCATCCTATTTCAACATTGTCCGAGAAACGATCGCGGACCAAGTACCGAAAGCGATCATGCACCTTCTCGTCAACCACTCTAAAGATGTCGTACAAAACAGACTGGTGAGCGAGCTGTACAAGGAGGATCTTTTCCAGAATCTGTTGTACGAGGATGATGCGATCAAGGCTGAGCGGGAGAAGTGCGAGAAGTTGCTGGGAACATACAAGGAGGCCATGAACATCATTGCGGAAGTGGTGTAATGTGGGAAGGAGTAGCGAGACACTATTGTACAATAACATCATGGTTTACGGCTGCACGAAGAATTTGTAGCGATGCACGGGACGGGAGGTGCTTGGAGATGCGGAACTTTTCATTCAGGTGGATGTCTGAACGCCCCACTTCCTCTTTCATGCTCTAGTACATCTCCCCTCAGGTAGTGCACCTTAAGATACTACGTGCTTACTCTCCAATCACATAGGTGCATCCTTCATTCCCTACCCAGACCTCGTGCCGTCGTCCTGCATCTACATCTAGCCGCGCTCCAACGCCAAAGGTCTCCTTTGTTGGGTTCGGGTCGTCTGGGTATGTGATGGTGAGCTCACCCCGCAGTATCAGGTGAGTCGTCAAGCCTCGATGTGAGTGTGGCGGATAATGTGCATTCCTATGGCAAGAAATGGTTAGACGCAGAGAAACCACTTGCAGGGCATTGATTGTGATTACTTTCGATCGGTCCATGTGAAAATGTCCTTGAAACCTGTCACAACCATCAGCAAGTGTTCATCACAGAGGTTATGAAGAGGTAGATGGAACATGGGCTACGGAGGAGGAGGAGGAAGACTGGGAAAAGAGAATAAGTGTAACGACATACCCCAAGCAGCGACCTGCTTTTCGGCTTCGGCCTTAGACACCGTAGTAGTTGACATTGCGCTCGACAGTTTGTGCCAAGGACATACAGGCTGTTTCTGCTTGAGGTTCATGTATTTTGGCCACCAGACACTACCCCGCATACATGACTTGTTTGTGTCAACAGATCGGCAATCATGACCAACACTGCCAAGTTGTGTGAAAACAATAAACCACTTTCCAAAAAGACACGTGGTGTGCACTCATTTGACCTAAGAAACATATTTCTGCATTGATACGTCATGTCAGCTTCCACCAGCATCACAACAACACCTCGAGCAGGAGGTGGGGTAGACTCGACTGTGGACCAGGAAAAGAAGCTTAACATTACATCGCCAAGCATCCTGAAGCATATCGAAGTGCTAGCGTCGACACATTCATCTTTGGGCGCATCATCTGTACAAGATTTGCTGGGCTATTTAGCATCACCAGCTGGAAACGCACACAGCCCACCACTTGACAACGACTTATCATATCCTTTACCTAATTATTACATCTCTTCCTCACATAACACTTATTTGAGTGGGAATCAATTGTCTAGTGATGCGAGTGCTGAAGCCTATCGAAACGTGAGTCCACCACGGAGAGGAATTCTGAACACTTCGGTAGTCTAATCGTGCTAGGTTCTGTTACGAGGCTGTCGTAGCGTGGAGATTGATGTTTGGGATGGCAAATCCGAGACTGACTCCAGCGACGATGAGCTCAAAGCCCAAGAAGGTCATCGTGGCATTCGTGAGCGCTTGGGCCTGAGGAAATCATCTGATCATCATGAAGAGCATCATCGGAGTCTCAAAGATCGATTGCTTGGTCATCATGAAACTGAGAAGACAGTAGAGTCAGAAGAAACGTCCAGAACACCACAAGCGTTGCCAGCAGATACTACGCCACACAGAATCACTCCATGGAGGAGCGGTATACAGATCGAGCCACGAGTACTTCATGGTCAGTTGATCCCAGACCAAGGCTTGTGTTGACATGATAACAAAGGCTGACAGCTCAGGTCACACCCTTACCAAAGAGGTTCCCTTTCGCAAAGTCTGCGAAGTCATACGGGATGCCGCGTTCGTGACAAGGTAGGATGAACGTCATCAACCTGAAAGATGAGCTTCAACTGATGGATTATAGCGATTTACCAGTCGTCATTAGCCTTGAGATCCACACATGCCACGATCAGCAACAAATCATGGTTGACATTATGCGGGAAACATGGCGAGAATATCTAGTGCAGCCTCCCACCGACCACGAACATGCCAGTGTTGTCTTGCCGTCCCCAGCTGATCTGCGACGGAAGCTTCTCATCAAGGTCAAATATACAGCACCTCAGACGGCTAAGAAGCGGTTGACCATGAGGGAAGAAGATCTTCACAAAATAAACACTCGTACCAGCTCAGACACAGAAGCAGAAGATCAAACAGCGACAAAGGGCAAGAGCAAGATACTGAGCTCTCTGAGCGATATGGGCATTTACACACGAGCATACTCTTTCAAAGGGTTTGACAAGCCAGAAGCTCGATTGCCAACGCACGTCTTTTCACTATCTGAAAATACTTTGACCGATGCTCAAGAGGACTACTCTCTGCACACCAAGATCTTCGAGCACAACAAGGTATGTCCGGACAACTTATCGTGCAAGACACAGGCGCTCATTCAGTCAACAGAGATTCATGATGCGTGCTTACCCAAAAGCCCTCCGTTTGACGTCCTCCAACCTCAACCCACCACTCTTCTGGCGGCAAGGTGTCCAGATGGTTGCGCTTAATTGGCAAGACTGCGACAAAGGCATGATGATCAACGAAGGCATGTTCGCCGGCACGGGTGGCTACGTGCTCAAACCTCCTTCCTACCGAGGCGACACCATGCGCCAGCAACCTCAAACGCACACCATGGACCTCCACATCGAGGTCTTTGCAGGCCAAAACTTAGCACTTCCCGCAGATAAACAGCACGAAAGCGATTTTCATCCTTGGGTAAAAAGTAGTCTACACGTTGAGACGTTGGAGGGTAAATTCGGTAACAGCACTAGCAAGATGGCACAACAGCCGAAACTCAAAGTACACACTGTGCACGGTCAAGGACGGAATCCATCTTTCTCGAGTCGTGCTGGGCAAGGCGCTGTGCTAACTTACCGAAACGTGACGGTAGACGAGGAGCAGCTATGTTTTGTGCGGCTGAAGGTCGTTGACAAAGATAGGATGGCAAAGGACGATTTGGCAGCTTGGTCTTGTATCAGATTGGACAGATTGAGGGAGGGATTGAGAATTGTGAGATTATGGGACGCAAGTGGTGCGAGCTATGGAGGATTGTTGTTGGTGAAAGTGTCGAAGGTATTCAAGGGAGAGCAGGTGGATGGCTTGGTGCAGGCGCACTCAGGCATGACAGGGAGAGAGATGCAGCTACCCTATGTGTGAACGACTCTGACGACCTTCTAGAAGAAGCACGAAAAAATAACCTCGATGCCTATGAAGTCAACTTTAACAATGCAAAAGCAATAAAGTCGAACATCATTTTCCCACTAATCTGTTTATTGAGGTTAGTGGTCGAAGCAACATTGCATACATAAATCACAGCATATACCACCACGCAGGTCAGTGTCAAGCGATAGGAGGCCGCTCGACACCCGGTCACATTTGGTCAATGATTTCCTTGATTTTGCATGATGGCAGTATTTTGCTTTGCCTCCAATGACAAACGAGTCCCACATTGATGGATGAGGAGACGACGTATACTGAGGAGGGTTTGATTCGTTGTTCATTCATGCTTGGACAATTGAGCAGAGGTCGAAGATCCTGTTCAAAGGGTGAAGTAACCGACAGAGAAGTAAAAGAGAAGGTCGACTGAGGTAGTGTAGCGAAGTGGTTGTCATGGTCATGCATTTCTTTTTGAAGAGCAAATCGTGCCGTATGCGATGTCGCCGAGACAGCCCAACGAGCTGCAATCATATCTCGTCCAACCCGTCCTTCCTCTTCTTCGACACAACACGGATTGAATGCTTTTCGAAGGTCATCCTCTTCCTGTCCCTAGCAGACAACCCCTACCTGCTCTTTCTCACAATAGCTCTGTCCCTCCCTCACGCTTTTGCTCAACTTCCATCTTCATTACCCGCTCTACGACGACTCGGAAGTACCAATCTGGCTGATACCACGAGCACCCTTGGGGACACCAGTGCGGAAACCGTGCTTGAACTTCCTGGGAATCTCCTTGAGAGATCGCATGCGGCCGGATCCGGTGGTCTTTCTGCGCTTGGCCTTCTCACCCCATTGGACTGTGTTAAGGATTGTGTTAGTCAAAGATTCTTCATCTTTAATCGTACTGGCTTGCGACAGCGTTGGTGTACTCGGCGACTTGAGAGGTTGACGGCGAATGTCGAGTTGGAATTCTTCGTTGACTGGTGCGAAAGGTGAGAACTTACACTTTCGGGTCTTAGCGGCGGGATATCCACATGATGAGCAAGTGTGCTTTTGAATGTGCATGGAACGGCGACCTGAATGTTCAATATCTTGTCAGCCACGGTCCTTCTTTTGTTCGGTCCGTAATGCCCTTGATCTCAACATCTTCTTCTTTCCATTCTCCACATCCTGTTCCTATAATCGTCTGACGACCTCATCATCCTCCTTACAACCCATCTCTTTCCCTTTCACCTCCTTCTCATTTCTTTTCTGTGCTCGAGGGAATCTTACCGCAGCGTCTGCAGAGAGTGTGGGACTTGTTGTGGCGCTTGCCGAAGCTGGAGGTACCCTTGGCTATTGTGGTGTCAGTTGTGACCTTCCTTCCTTCTGTTGCCGTTGTTTTCTGGTGTCGACGTACTCATGATGGGCGATAATCAGCTAGAGAGAACAGTCAGTAATGTATAATGACAAAGACAGAGCTTTAGTCGCATGCGCACCTGAAAATGTCACTGTTAGATTAGTAGAAAAGTCGCTGGACGTCGGTGGTGATGATTTTTCGGGGCTTGTGTGGTAGAGTGCGGCACGCAAGACCCTGAATAGAAAACGGAAAGTGCCGTTCTGTGCCAAGACTTGCACTCTCGTCTAGGTGATATAATCTTGGGCTGAGATGCAAGTTGTACATTCTCTCAAATAGTACGTATAATTCATTTTAAACAAGTGCAGCGTGATTGTGCATTTTACTTGCTCCAAATCAAGCACCCCTACTGATCTTGCAAAAACTATCACATTCCAAAAGCTTCAGCTATGCTCAGTATTTTTGTGAGCACCTCCCTACTCCGGTCGTGGTCGTTTCGCGCCATGTGGATTGTTGTAGCCATCTGCACCACCACCGCCAGCACCGCCTGCCATTTGCTGAGTCTGGAAGAACGCTGGATTGAAGTGACCTGGATTGCCGTTGAATCCACCTTGAGAAGGGTTAGCACTCGCCAACAATGCAATGTATAAACAAACTTACCTGGCATCCCGCCCATTACGCCCATATTCATACCCATGTTCATGCCCATAGGATTCATTTGCATGGGCATGCCACCCATCGCAGGCATACCTCCCATCATCATGCCCATACCACCGCGATTGAAGTTATTAAAGCCACCCCGTCCTCCACCCCTCATGCCACCATTGCCGCCCATCATGCCTGCTCCGCCTCTGAAGTTGTTGTTGAAGCCTCCCATATTATTCATGCCACCTCCAAAACCACCCATTCCCGCATTGAATCCACCACCAGCAGCCACTGGCCCAGCACCATAACCGCCCCTACTATAGCCACCGCCTCGACCACCACGACCGCGATAGTTTGGATTATAGTCGCCTCGTCCGGGTGGCCCTGTCCGTTCATATGCACCAGTACTGCCGCCGCCTCTGGGCACGCCAGATCCGCCAGCTCTTGCAGGTGGGTCTTTCGGCAGCGTCTTGAAAGGATTGGATGTCGGCGAATGAAACTCGACAGTGTGCTTCTGCTTCTTACCACCGGGGCCTAGTTCGAGGCCCTCAACGTTGTGCTTGACTGCACTTGCGGCTTGTGGTGAGTTGAACTCTAGATATACTTGGCTGGTCGTCAATCAGCAAATGTAGTCAACCTCGTGTCATAAAATGCTTACCCTTTGCTCTTGCCATTCACCTTGTGCTCGTGAAATGTGATCGTTGTTAACTCATGCTCAACTCCACATTGATTTGCCCACCCTCTAATATCATCGTCGTTGATCCACCAGTCCAGCTCGGACACCACGATCGCGCTTGATGCTCCAGGCTCTAATGCCTGTTCGTCGTACCCTTCTTTCCTCTTCACTCCTTGCTGCTGGGATGCTTGTTGCGCAGTTTCTTGTGGTGTCTGCTCATAACGATCTTGCTGGTCTTGATCAGCAGATTCGTCGTATTGTTGTTGTGTTTCATGATGTGTTGTGGGATGCTCGAGCTTGATGTCAATGTCTTCAGAATATGGTTCCTGGTTTTGATCATAGTCATATGCACCATCTAATTGACTTGGTCCATTGGCTTTCGTGTCCGTGTATTCTTCTCCTTGCTGGTAATCTCCTGTTTCAGCAGTGGCATCATCACCATAAATGTCAATGTCGAAGTTGTCGTCATCTGCCATGTTGGGCAGAAGTCACAAAGAATGATTGAAGCTGCACGTGGCAACTCTCTGTTACGACTTGTGTGGTAACACGATAATGCTTCTGATTCATAGGTACAAACTATCAGCACATGTAGTACAATGAAAGGTGAATCTTGCTCCAGTTCTTGCGTCCAAGGTGCATTACGCTCCTCCTGCTCCTAGGTCTGTCCTCTTGCTCCCGATGAACTAGTCTCTCTGCCTGGGTGTATGCTTGGATGAACGTACATGAAATAATACAATCTGTGTACGAGACCTGGTAGCAATCGACGCTAATCCAGCTCGGTAATATGTGAAAAGAAAGTAGAAAAGTGCAGAAAGCACGTCAATTGCGATCCTCCTAATGTACCACACGCGGAGCCACCCTTGAAGAAGTCAGTTGAAACACCTAGCAAACAAACACTTCTGATGACCAATGATCTTGCTCGGTGTCAAGGCTTGGGAAGACGAGCTTCTTTCGGAAATCTTGTATGCGGACTATCGTGTCGAAGGATTTTCTGTGGCAATTATTTGCGAAGAGTCTAAATGAGTTTGGTGTCGAGCAGACCGGCTGCTATTTCGGAGCTGTGTTGTAGATTGACAAAGGGTT
>Ga0181471_100027_pt1 | contig 32649 bp, 27 predicted proteins | sample InSIn5gowninarea_FD_119083 | JGI IMG/M metagenome (GOLD analysis project Ga0181471, IMG submission 119083) | Clean room microbial communities from NASA Spacecraft Assembly Facility at Jet Propulsion Laboratory, Pasadena, California, USA -... ...
ATAGTTCTTCCAGACGTCCATCACTATTGTCTTCCCACCTGTTGTATTGTACTGCAAGCGCAAGGTATAATCGGTCTCGCAATAAGGACACTTGAACACTTTTGATGCTTCTGATTCCGTCATTTTCTACGGTAACCTTTTCGAGACTACCACTATGCAGATAATGATTATTTATTGGTTTCAATGTGACCGCGCCCCTCTTTTGTGGGGATGTATCCCTGTTGAAGCTTGATCACTAGCTGTGTTTCTCATTCCTGGTTCAGCGGTGAAGCTGAGTGCGCCTGTCCTCACCTCTGGAGGACTCCTCGCGTTGGAATGTTACCTCGTAATTTTTGGCACCATGATTAGTCGCGCTGCTGCTACCACCAAGAATTGTGCATGGGAAGTTCCGACATGCTGCTTCTCATAGTTCACACAATCAATTCACTGGCTATGCTTCCACTATTGCTTAATTCTGGGGGCGACCGGTGTCCTCCTGTGTTGTGGTATTGAGTACAGCTCACCGCAGGGGATGTCTCCATTTACTTGCTCAGACATCTGGTCAAACACTTGCTCAGACATTTCATGTTGTCAAAGACTACTGTAGTACTGCAAGCTTCTGAAACTCGCTTCCTCGTTTTCGCACGTGAAGTAACTTGCATCCTGCACCACATTCTCTATTGGGAGGCAGTGTTCACTGCACTGATCACCACTCGCGTGTCGCTTGTGGATCGACAATCGTGCGTCTTGTGGAAGGGTCGATTTCTTCCATGACGAATAGGGCTGTTAGCTCTGGTCGCTAAATGCGGTCTGATCAGCCGAATCATTTCCTTGGTTGGATAGCTAGGCCACGGAAATGCCTGACCTTCTTAAGTCTCCATCATGAAGAGTAATCAGAAAAGCAGTACTTTACAGAAGATGCCTGACCATCGCGACACAATGTGAGATGGTTTACTGTATGTACTGTACCTGGAAATCTTGATCGACCGTTTCGCGCCCGCTATTAGACTCTAGCAGAATTCTAGCAGACTTCTAGCAAAGCTCTGTAGCGTTCGTGTGCTGCTCGAATTGGTGAAAACTATTGTTATGGCTCATGCTAGAAAATTAGATGTTCTTGTCGCCTTATGTTGATGATGTTTGTAGGTAGAACACGGGTACACGGTCGCATCGCCCTGCATTCCAGCGATGTCTAGCAACTGGCATCGCTACTCTTTCCATGACTTCCCCTCAGTAACGCGTAGCCAAGTCCTGCAAGTCCTTTTGACTTTAGCGAAACCTAAAACTAGCGAGCCAGTCAAACAACTAACAACTTACGAATCCTCGCTTCGCTTGAGCTGTCCTGGGTCGGATGCAATTCCTTACGAACCACGATCGCGTCAGGGAAGAATCATGGAACGTCCAGAACGATTGCTGGGCCTGCCAAGTACACAGTAGGAATCAATCGAGGTGCGCAACTGGTGATACAGGCACACAATCAAGCTTGACCTTGTTGCTATTTTCATCGTAAACAAAACACGCCACCCAAGATCGAGCTGCTTCGCAAACACTCTGCATGATTTCACCAGATCTGGCAAGTGCTAAAAATTCGATAGACCATGAGTAATCCAGGACGACGGAGGAGCTGCCAATCGTCTTCTCTGCTGGCTCTTGACACCTGATTAAGCCGTGGAGAAATTACACTCTCCATCCCTGCTTGCTGTTAGCACGCATTAGCACACAACGTCTTCGGGATATAGTCTACCTTATACGCTGAACTAGGGCTGATTTAGTTCAGCATCAGAACAATTTCAGTTCAGTTTTAGATGACTTTCACTCCAGTCTTTGAACTACGCCAATTACGACTCTGCTCAGCGTCACAATCATTACTCAACGCTAATACGTGCTAACGTGAAACAGGCATGAGGACTGTACAGTATTTGCCCCCATTTGCACGTGTCTCGGCAAACATGATTGGGCGAGCCACAATATGCGAGTTACCAAACCATGATTGGACTGTCCCGAACTGTTACCAAATGTGGCTGGTTCAACACGTTACGCTTGGCACTTGAGCCACTGCTACTACACCATACAACTGTCGCTGGAAATGTCTCCCTGGTAGCAATGTAACTCAACATCGACGCAGAGAAATCATCTTGCTCACAATGCTTTCGATCAGCTCTAGATGTCATAGGGCTGCTCAGAAGGCACGAAGACATGCTTTCGGGTGGAGGGACCTTGTTGTGCTGACATGAGACAGTTGTTCGAGCATGACGCGAAGATATTGACTGGCAAGACGGACACAATGTGCTATGTACATGTGGACGTCCTCATCGCGCCCTGGAGCCCCTCCGACACAGTAGCCAAGAAATAGGATTGTGCCACTGCTAGCTGGACCACCTGGATTCCCCCTCAGCACAAAGAAGGGTTTTCTCACCACTGATTGTGAATTGACTCTTCCAATACATGCCCAGAGTTGAGAAGTGAACAAGTCTGACATGCAACATCGGGAACCATCTCACTCTCATCGAGAAATCTGCTCTTCCCTCCACCACCACGCCTGACTGGAGGGGCATGTCTCAGCTTGTCTGCGAATCTTCTCGTGAGTTGATTGGACACTCTCCACACCTTTGTAGCATCTTTGGTAACGTTGTTTGAGCAATACCAAACACCCAATTCCCCATCCAGCTGTCTCGAGGATGGCCCTGTTATGGTCCAGACCCCGTCCCACCTACCTCTGGACCAAACCATTTGTCTTTGCCACCACATATTGGACCACCCAGAGTCGGTAGCGTCTAATTACGCCTCACGACTCCGCTGAATGAAACGTCTAACCTTGGCACAATTGCCCCCCCATGACCTTATGCTCATTCAAAGTCTTCACACCTGAACTTGCAATTCTTTAATGTCACGTCAACAAGACAGAGACGATCTTCAAGGCTCCATGACAACTTGTGGTTCAACAAGCGTCATTCGCTCCGATCCCAAATATCTGATCGACAACCAGGATGTGACATAGGACCTCGAGCATAATGCATCCTATTGAGTACTCTGTTGAACACTCCGACCTGGATCGCCACTTCTATCACTCCCTATCCACTGATCGACAACCTACTCAACGTTCTTTCCTTCTGAAACCAAACCTAAATTCACAGTGGACGGAATAGTCCGTGGCTCAAATCCAAAGATTTGACGCGTACTGTAATAGCAACTACTGGTGTGGCCAAACAAGCTTGGATTGTGAGTATGCAGTCAAAGGGTTCGTGGTCCACGACTCGAGCGACTCGGGGCTGACATCATGTTTCCAAGCAGTACGTATATTGGCTTTTTCTTCGTGAGTTCAAGGGCGGTGTGTAGGTGCTGTGTGAGTATGGTGTTGTGATTTGGAATGAAGTCCGAAGGGCATGCGATTGTGGTCTGATAGAGCGGAAAAGGGGTTTCTTGCTTGACGAGTTACGGTGGACATGGGTAGTGGAATGTGTAGGATCTGGTTTTTTGGCATGACGATGAGAGGCGATTGTATTTTGTGTAGATCGATGGTCTGAGAGTTTTGGCTCGGTTACGTTGAACATAGAGAGCTATGTACTGAAATTGCAGTCTCTAGTAGCATGCCATTTTAAAGCCCGTGAAATTGTGGGTTTGGAGTAGAAATAGAAAGCGAATGTATCTATGCACAGCGCGTAGACGAGTCAAGCAGCAAACATCCTAAAACTCGCCTTTGCAAGCTGCACCAACATTTCACTCTATCGACCGAAGTATACATCCCATCGCACCAATGCCCTGTGCGAAATGTTCGTAGTCAGCTAAATCGGGTATCAAGGTGCGTGCATCCGCTAACCTCAGAATTTCGTCGAACATACGCGAGCATGCATCAGTAATCACGTCAACGCCGAAGTCGGCGACTGTGTCTACCTAGTCGGCCTCCCTGTTGACCTTACATATGGCGGCTTGTATAACGAGGACGTTGACATGGAGGTGATCGACACGCTTTGTGAGGAACTGGCGAGGTGAGCGAGTTCTTCAATTAAGAAGTATGGGTTGCTGAAGGAGCGGAGGTCGATTGAAGCATTGGGCGGCTGTGTTGGGGCTTTTGGCCGGCAATGAGGTCTTGAATTAAAATAGTTGTTCGTTCTCAGGATCTGGGACAGGGGGATCTGTATTTGCAGCTTTTGGAAGTGACACCTAGTATATGGAAGATGGATGCGGAAGAGGAGGTCGCGAAGCCTGTGCCGATGGCTCTCAGTCCGGAATCGTGGGAAAGGGTATTTCGAGACCGACTAGCAGATGAACCTCCGAGGCGGCGAGCTGGCCAACGTGAGCGAGACTTCAATCTTGGGAAGGGGCAGTAGCGTGACTGATCAGGTTGGCAGACGTTCTTCGAGTTGGTCGTATCCCGAAAAAGGTGCCCCCCTGTCACAGCGGTGAAAACGTCTAAGGGTTGTGGGAAGTTTTGGGTCCGCCACCGAGAATGCCATCGACGAAGACGAACAAATTCGGCTTGGCTTATCTGGTGTCTTGTGTGATTGTAAGTGCGGTCTTGACAAGATAAGGCGCGCAGCTGAGTTCCGCATCTATGTTCAGATAAGCTTATGTGTGCTTAAGTCACAATCAAATACCTTCCTGCGCCTTTAGTTTAACGAATAACCAGTATCTCCATCGTTGTTCTCTTGGTACGCACGTATGCGCTTTGCATCATGCGTACTAAGCTGGATATATGTAGTTAGGCGACGGCTCTTACTCACTTCCGATCCGTCATGAGCTTGAAGTGCAATGACCTACCTTCAGTAAATGACCACTTTCGTGGTTGTAGTGGTGCTTTTCATTGAGGCCAAGGTCGTAGAGGGAGCCGAGCATTGACAGTCGTGCTTGGCCATATATCTATCTTATAGCTTCGGCTACAATGCACCAATGACGGAACAAAAGTCATACCCGGGCACGAGACTGCTGAGCAGGCAGTACGAATTTGCTTCAACTTGATCCAATCAGGAAAACTGTGCAGCGGATTGACAAGTTGATCCAACGTCGACAAGGGCAATAATTAATGCCAAGCATCCAAGCATTCAACAGATACAGGGCTGTCCGCATAAACAGTCTTGGCGTGCGGAGGGAGCTGTAGGTGGCGATCATTTCATTCAAAGGTACACTGTAAGGTACTAGGTTGAGGCCTAAAACTGCTCAACTTTGGCGCTCTCACTATCCACATTAACGTGCTCAACGACCATCATCTTCAGCAAGACCGCGATAGTACCAATCAGCATGAAAGGGATACGAAATGTGCCCAAGCCAACTGCGGCGGTCATGGGCCACTATAAAAGCGGGAGACGCCCATCTCTGCGACTGGGAAGGTCGTCGAAGCTCCGCAGGGTCAAACACAGTTGCCGGCCCTGAAATACTGTCTCATGCAACGTGCATACATGTATCCAGCTTTTAGATCTTTCCGACACGCTACCTAAACATTCGACCCACGGTCTAAGCATTAGCAGACGCGATGCATCAGCTCAGGAGGCTCGTCGCATCAGTGCGGCGCCTGATCAGCCCTGCACAACTTGTCCATTATCACGCCAATGAAGACCTGCCGAGCAATCACACCTCATTCCTCGACTTACCAACCGAACTGCTCCTCAACATCACAACACTCCTAGACAAGGAGCACCAACGCGTGCTCAGTCATTCCTGCAAACAGCTTCAGGAACTTCTACACGCCCATCTCGATCTATCGCTTCACGACGCGACCACAAAGCTGCGGTTCCTAAAATGCCTCGAGCCCGACTATCCTGATCATTTAGTATGTCGCTCATGCTGTCTCATGTTCAAATGGAGGGGCAGAGCACCGTGTGCCTATGCATGCCCATCTGAAGTTATACACCCGAGGTCGGATATAATGAAGGCGTATCCTTCTCAGTTGCGAGGGGGTTACGACTTCTCGGTAACGCGTGAAGTCGTCGACCTCCTCTTTCGAGCCCACGAGCGGGGCCAGCGATATGGATTGCTTCTACCGTACTTGAACATGAGCGGTGTCGATCGCCACGGGAACCTCGGAATGAACAAGGCTCGATTTGTGGACGGAAAGTTGATGATCGCTAGCAGGTGGGAGACGCATGCCGACTCGATACAGCGCTTGAGTCAGAAAGCTCAGGCCTTCGCACCGAAATTATGCTTGCATGCTTACACGAACGTCTGGCGGGAAAAGGTATGGCAGAAGGTCGAAGATGCTATCTTGAAAATGACGGAATCAGAAGCATCAAAAGTGTTCAAGTGTCCTTATTGCGAGACCGATTATACCTTGCGCTTGCAGTACAATACAACAGGTGGGAAGACAATAGTGATGGACGTCTGGAAGAACTATGGACGACGAGATGATGGCGTGCTTGCGCATGAGCAGATATTTCACTTCAACCCTTCTTCCCGTATTGATGCAGAGGCAATCCTGCGAAGGGACCTACGAGCTGACGTCGGATCATTACCGGCATTAGCACCAGCGAGAATTGCAGGCATGAAAAGAGGCCATAGTTATCAGCTCAAAGACAGGTCATGAATATCGGTATTGCACAGTTTCAATTCGCAAGCATGTCTTGAAGCTCAAGGTTTGTATCAGCATGAAGCTCTACAATCTAAATGTGCTTCGGCACCAATATGTGTCCTGCTCAGCTGTGAGCCCCAGATCCTTGATATGACACTGCTCCATCTCAAACACTTCGTCCTGATGCTCTCGCCAGGTACAATCTTTGCTCAGTCAAAACCAAGATGGCTCCCAGCTCTTGACTCCAATCTTGGTCCATACCCTGGTCGGTGCGAAGGATTTTTGTACAGCAATTGGGACATCCAACGTTTATTTGTGCAGGTGCCTCGATTCTATCTCAACATCAGTCAGTTTCTTTGGAAAGAACCTGGGAGTCAAGCATACCTAACCATGACGAGACACCGGTTGTGGTGGGCTTGTCTTTGCTTCACTCCTTGAGGAGCTACTAGTCACCAGCACTGCGTAGAAGTGCAAGCCCGTCGCTGGTGCGACCCAGTCGTTGAAGGCCGCTACTGGGTGGCAATCCGCAGTAGAGTGTCTATATGCAATCAGCAAGCCTCACCTGATGATGCATCCACCTGTGTTGGCGTCGACTCGTGCGTCGTCGCTTCCGGATTCGAGTCAGCCGATTTGACAAGCTGCTCCAGCAAGCCAGTGATCTTCTCCATCTCCTCTAGCAGCTCAGCAGGAGTGACCACCTTCACGGCGGGCAGAGCACCAGGCTGCTGTCGTTCAGTGTCAGCATGGATACTTCCCTCCAACGCTACACCTTGCTGACCGGGGCGCATGTTGTCGTCGGCTGGAGCGAACCAGCGGACTATTGGGCCGACATATTGCCAATGTCGAGCCCGGTAGGCAACTAGCCTGGCGAGCATAGCTAGTAAAATTGGGGGGAGGAACGTGGCAATCACGTTTAGTGCTGCTAACACTTCTGATAAATTCATCCTTACGAAACCTAAAACGTAAGATGAAGGTGAAGAAAAAGAGAGGAACCTGGGAACGGCAGAAACCGAAGAAGAGTATATAGCACGTTGGTGCTCCTCCTTCCACTTGCGTCCAGACGCTACTCCTATCTGGCACGAGCATAAACACGTCTGTGGAGCGGACGTCACGTTGAGCACATTATTGCGGGAAGACGTCAGATGGACGAGAGGATAGAATATTACTAAGGCAGGCGCGAATGCGTGAAAGATCTGGGCGAGGACACTGACCGAGATCCAGACTCAGCTGCCGGTTGAGACGCAAACCACAACATGAATTCATCGTGCACACGACGACCACAGCAGATACAATTTACGGGCCTGAAATCTATACATTCCTATCTGGCAAGCTCCTATGAGTGCTGACTTTGTGGCAATGCAGCGAATGCAACGCATGGCATCAGTGGCCCATGTTGTATCTTTGGCACAAACTCGAACCGGAAAGAAAGCGGAAATATTTCGTTCGTGCTTGTCGAACAGGTATTTCAAATGCGGTGCTCAGTCAATACGATGGAGCCGCGACTCTGCTGAATTCTCTCTTTCCACGAAGAGCATGAGTGGTAGAAGGTGCGTAGTTGCGTACTCTGGAATAACGATACCTCGAGTCTTGGAGAAAGAGAGAGAAAGGAAAGAGACAGATATATACTTTACTGCCTCACATAAACCGTTAGTATAAGCATACGATGTGTATAACTATTTGTATCATAATCGTACTCGAATTTATCGAGAATTCATCCTCCTGGAAAAGTACGAAAAGGGGTTGGCATTCTCTAGAAAACAGCCGGTACATTCGATGTTTTCAGCAGTGAAAACCGGCCATTTGTTCGTGGACCGATTTTCGTGGCTCACATACATTGATTCAATTTCGGTACGCGATGTAACTCAAGTTCGACTGCTGAATACATGTACTAGTAGTATATACTACTCATTTCAATTCTCTGTCTTCTTTAGCTTGTGTCCTCGGCATACCGACAGGATGCAAGAGATGCACAGCCAGTGGTGCTCTATGTGAAGTCATTCTGCATGGTTGTGCTCCTTCCCACCAGGGTTTTCCCCCCCAAACAGCCTGAACATATTCTCGCTCTGGAATTTTTGATTTCCAAGGCTATCTTCAAAAATCTTTCGATACCTATAGTCGTGCTGCAGCCTTCCAAGTTCGCTGTCCATGAAGGTCAAGACTGCTGTGATACTGATTACGAATTCTTACAACCTCGAAATATGCATTGCACAAGAACTGCCACATGTTAAACCATGCCATTTCCTCACAGACTATACAGCATATATGTCTGGCAACCAAACCTGACAAAGATCCTTTACCTCGCCACGACTGCACATCTTATGCTCGAGGCTTAGAATGGACGCGAGAGAATTCGGGAAATCCGTTACGCCTGAGTCGTTGCCATTCTTTAATCGCTCAAGACTTGCACTATCTCCAGATGGTTGTTGCATGCTGACGCCTGAAACAGCAAGGTCAATGTTCACGCATAACTTGAACAGCTAGTCGCTTTCGACGCGGACCTCGAAGACTATCAACCCTTCTAGTACGACACTTTGTAAGAAAGTGTAGTCCCCCGAAAGGAGGGGGCTGTGGGAATGAGGCAATAGGCAGCATTAAGAACAATATCAGAATTGAAGCTAGAGAGCTATCTATGTCTCTGGCTAGACCGTCCATATATGTTGGATGCAGCGGTGGCTGCATCACTCACCGGCTCTGCCGTCAGCAATCAGGCTATCCGTCGTATCTCTGTCCGGGGACACCCTGATGGGGCGTTACGGAAAGGGATGTTTTAAGCGTTTGTTGGCAGGAAGTATATCTTCTGTTATATGGCCAGAAAGTGGCACTAGTACATTTACCTTGCTCCGACCAATACACATGTACACATAACATTTCCAAGCGCTTTTACAACACTGATATGTTGACCCATGCCTTCTGAGAGCTCAGTGAGGTGGTCACCGTACCTTAGTTTTGTGCTACCATGAGTGGCGGCGTCAAGCGAAGAGATGCAAATCTATTGGAGACGGAGTACGAAACGTCGAATGCACGTTCAAGACTACTTGTAAACTGTTCTTATTGACAACAGGAACTATATCAACTTGTATATTCAAAGTGCCTCAGGTACACACATTGGTCGTAGATTTATCATAAATTCGTAATAGCCTCGTCGCTCATCAATGCTGTAGTTCGCACTCCGTTGCGTGGTTAAGAGTTAGCGAACCAAGCGGCAGCACCGCCTTGTGGCAAGTGAACATTGCCGTTGACGACATTCGATGACGAACGTTTGCCCTGTTGCGCCTCCTCATACTCCTCTCCAGCAGCCGTATCCATTTTGATACTTTGATATGTATGACGTCTGATGAGATCGGGGTTTGTGCCATTTTCTATGAGGTCTCCGGTAACAACTTTTGCCTGCCTGCCATTAATCGTGATACTCACGTAGTTATGGCCTAGCAGAGGTGTACTCCGGTGTGAAGTATTGCCTGCGGCCTGGGCAGTATTTTCAGTCCTTCCTTGCTCATCTCTACGTTGTCGATAGTATGTTCGATTAGAGTACTCGGTAGGTTCGGTACGTGGATGTTGTTTCCGTGCTAGGCCTGCTCGTACGGAAACAATAGCTAAGTTGTCATCTTGCTGCGGTTCCTCGACGATGTCATTTCTGCCGTAGGTTGTGCCCCAGCGCTGAGGTAAACCGTTTTCTGGGCTTGTGGTGTTGGAACGATCAGGCTGTGATTGATTGGTAGATGTTCGGTGGCCAGCTGCATAATCGTCCCTCGAAGCGTTCGGAGTGTATTGACCGTGGCGGGTTCTAGTCTGATCGCCGCGCTTGCCTTGTGGTATTGGTTCCATAGTCAACTGCAGTGGTGACTGTGGTGATTGTGGTGGTCGATAAGATGTCTCAGCCTTGCCCGGATTGAATCACTAAAATTGGATATCAGAGCTCTAGATAGAGCTAGAAAGTCAGTGTAGTCTTGAGAATATGATTTCTTCGAGAGAAACCCAGAAAATGGTGCAGAGAAGAGAGATAATATGTGCACTTAGCGATGAGTCAAGTTGGCGCTCGCTTGAAAGAGGGCGTCTGAACAGGCAGCGGCATCTCATGATTGGTGTCCGTCGGGGCACACGCATGCATGCGAGACTGCATCTCGGCTGCGGCCGGCCAATAGGCACAGCTATCATGCTTGAACTCCCAACCAACCTCCGCCCTGATGAAGACGATCAGTACACCCACTCACGTGGCCAATGCATGACAGAATGTGTGCGAGCTCGTAATCCCTAACAAGATTGGTGAAAGAAGCTTCGGCGCGAAGCTGGTAGCTCCCAGTGTAGTCGTCTTTGCTCTCGCATATTGTGAATATTGTCGCACTTGCGGGACGAAATGTTGTCGCGCTGTGTCAATCGCCAGGATGCTTCGAGCGGCACTGGCTTCTCCACAGGAACACTGATACGAATCCTGCGTTAAGCATGTTCTAGTTCCCCCAACAGGCAAGGGCATTTCCATTAGTGCTGACGCGGCAGGAACAGATTGTCGTCAACGAGATTGATCATGTTACCCTCGATCAGTGATGAGCATTTGACTAAAACGATGGATGGTGTTGTGCTGGACTGTCAGGTCTTATTGTTACACTGAGGGCGTTCACTTGATAGGCAGGTACCAATTGCAGTATGACAACGGGCGGCGGAACGACGGCCCGAAAATCGTTTGAGTAACCATATGGTCGAGTTCATGTTTTGTAAAGCTCCATGGACTTTTCTTCATCGCATTGTGGTTGTTCTGATCTAGACGCATTCTTGAATCCTCCAGTGCCACAGTCGCTGAGCTTTCGTGTCAATGGTTCAACATCCTCCGTTCAAGCTCGAAGACGCCCAGCTGATGCGAAAGGACACGACCACGTGGCTAAACCGGTACCGAGGTTCCACGGGTACTCCTCCGGCTCAAGCAGGGTCGATCTATGGTTGATGCAGGGATCAAGTCAATGTCGAAGGATTGATCAACCCTGGTGTTCCCCTGAAAAGAAAGATCGCAATTATAAAGCATAACGGTCCGTTCCGAGGCCCGAAAGTGAAGAACACCCACTTACCTGGAAGATCCAACGACACCAAGCTACATGTCAAAGTTACTACTCAACTGGACAGTATCGGGCATCACACGATCACTATCAAATATGATGAAGGAGAACACAACCAAGATCTAGGACGCTAGTGATATTGTCAGTGGTACGTGCCAGAATGAGGTCATTCTAATTGCCAACAATACAGACGTGTGGATCACAGCAAGAGGAGCTGATCCTAACTCTAGTACTGCTGTCATGATCGAGTTATCGAAGGTACTCGGTACCATCCCCCAAGACCGACTGGAAGGCCGAACGCACCATTGTACTTTGCTCATATGATGCAAAGGGGTATGACCTATCGGGCTCGACCGAGTTCGTGGAAGAATACATCCCCTTACCATCGCATACAGCAGTTCCCTTTCTGAACATGGATATCGGAGCTGTCGGTCTAAACCTCGGTCTCCCCACCACGCCTGATTGGCATCATATAGTCATTGACACTATACAAAAGGTCCTTGACGACTACCACTAGATATACAGCAACCTAACCTTACATTTTGTGTGGTATCGCTTGACTAACGGCACCGTCGGTGTCGTCGATGTGGTGGCAGTGGTTGCGCTGCCCTTGTGCACGGCGGTGTTTCAAGCCTCGATGTGAGTTGCAGAAGTGGACCAGCAGATGCGGTGTACCATTGCCACTTCAACCATGCCTTCTACGATCCGGTAGCCACATTCAGCGACGTTGGCTCAACAGGTTTGTGTGGCAAGGAGAAGTACCACAACACAACGTTACAGAAATGTCTCGTTTACGCCAGGACTTGATACGGACATGAGGACGATCTCCACCGAAGCGAAACAAGGAAGAGCGAGCGGAACAGGTTATAAGACAGTCATCTTGTATGGGATCACTACCACAATCACATTCTACAAGAATGAAACATTGGCTCAGAATTGGTTTGGATGCACCTCAAGGGTGGTTCAAGTTGCCGCTACGGTTCTGCGACCAACGCGGAGAACCAGGTGGCCCGACCACTCGATGTTGAAGAGTTCCACATCAGTGAAGAATCATGATAATGCAGGTTAGTTACAGTAGCACAGTCGTGACCTGAAGACCAGTGATGTTATTCCGTGTTTCTGTCTCATGATAGTGGCTGAGCACACCCCTGCCAAGGGCTTGGCTTAGTGGAGGACACCCTCGCAAGGTGCGTCAGCAAGGCAGAATCCAAGCGTGCCCCGCTCTGTCATAGCGGGGTTGTCTGTTTACGAGCACACGCGTTTGGAAGGCGCTCTGCAACTGGGTACATGTATCACGCAAACAACCGCTAATCGTACACAACATCTGTAGAAATAGTCCAGAGTAAAGCGTGACTGTCTCCACGAGATTGGATCTCATCACTATAACATTCAACGCATCTTTATCTCACCAATTCTCCAGCACAAGAAATCCTTATTCCACTGTTATCTCACATTTAAAACGCAGCCATGGGAGTAAGCTTACTGCCTTCGATACGTACGCCGACTATGGTCACAAATGCTAATGATAACGTTTGACCTAGCTCGCCTCTAAACTTGCCGCTGCTCAAGCAGGTCAGCCTCCATATCCAGGCGGTCCTGGTGCCGGAATTCCTCCAGGTCAGCCAGGACAACTACCTCAACAACAACAACAGGGTGGTTACGTGAGTCTAACATATGTCTTCAAGGGGTAGCACTTTTCTGACGCCTCCGCAGCCTGGACAACAACCACAACCACAACAGCAGCAGCAGCAGCAGCAACAATATCAAGCTTACAATCCAGGTCAAACTCAGCAGCAAGGCCGGCCTGGAGCTCCTCCAGTAAGTGTCACCCGAGCGGAAGAAACACCACGCGTTCTGTTTGCACTTGCACCCAAGTTATTCGTTTAGTGCTACGGATTTGGTCTGCACTACGTCATATCCCAGGCATTCGTCGATTATTGTACTCACAAGGATCTTGTTCCCAACTCACCACATCATTGTTTGCCTTGACAACGCTCTGGTCCCGGGTTGTACGTCGCAATACATTCTATCTCTTGCGACTTACTGCTGCTTGGATTGCACGTTCGTTGATGCGCCAACATGAATAAATTCTCGAAACTTGCGTCTGGCCAACCAGCTGCCTCCATGCCCGGACAGCCCTCAGTTTCGCCATATCCTCAATCAACGCCGGGTGCTCCGTCTATTCCTCCTCGCATGGGTTCGGCACAATCGCCATATCCGCAGCAGCCGCAATATCAATCATATCAACAGTCTGCTTCCATCCCACCCAGAGCGAACGCTTCCCCGCAGCCACCATATCAACCCCCACAATGGCAGGGTTCACAGCAATTACCGCAGCAGCAGTCTTCGTATGGGCAGCAAAATAACCCATACCAAAGCTCTTACTCTCCACAATCTGCTCAGCAACCGCCATACTCCCCACAACCACCGCAACAGTTTCCCCCGCAAGGCCAGCAGCAAAATTATGGCAGCTATGGTCAACAACCGTCATACTCACAGCAACAATATGGACAGCCACCACAGCAGCCATATCAACAGCAGTATAGTCCCTCTGGACCAGGATATGTTCGTCCTCTTGCGCTTCGTCACTCAGCTTATTACCAGACTTTTGCTAACGTCTGATTCATAGGGACCACCTCAACCCAGTTACCCCGGCGGACCAGGCCAAGGTCAGGGACCTCCCCAACAGCAGTACGGTCAATCTCAGTACGGACAACAGCCACCGCAGCAGGGCGCTTCCCAAAATGTGGGAGCATACAAGCAGCTATTGCAAGCCTGCATTCAAGAGAAGGGCTTACAACCATTCTACCCACCAGGCTCGCAGGCATTGGATCAGATTGCGGGTCGCGCTGGAAGTCAAGTTCAGCAGCTCGCGGCACAATGGCGGGTAAACCCAGAGATCGCACAGGATATTGTCAAGTTAGCCTTGTACGACGTTATTCTTTATGTTGATGATAGTGGTTCCATGGCCTTTGAGGAAAACGGCGAACGCATCGACGATCTCAAGCTAGTCATGAACCGTGTGGCATTCGCAGCCGGACTATTTGATGATGATGGCATCCAGGTTCGATTCATGAACTCGGCCGAGCAGGGCAACGGCATCAGAAACCCACAGCAAGTCGAAGAGCTCATCGGACGTATTCGTTTCCAAGGACTCACACCAATGGGTCGAGAATTGCAAAACAAGGTCCTCCAGCCACTGGTGCTCGGCGCAGCCCGATCGGGCCAGCTTCGAAAACCTGTTCTCGTCATCATTATTACTGATGGTCAGCCTACCGGCGAATCTCATCGAGACATTTCCAACATCATTCTGACTGCAGCACGCGAAGTTGCAAGCAATCCGAGATGTGGCAGAGGAGCGATTGCATATCAATTTGCTCAGGTCGGCAACGACATCAAGGCGAGGGAGTTCTTGAAACAACTGGATGAGAACCGCGAGATCGGCGACCTGATTGATTGCACCTCAAGTAAGTGATAATTGTCCGATCAGCATAAACCAAATCTAACAAAATATAGACTTCGAAGTCGAGCAAGACGAAATGTCCCGAGCTGTCCCACCAGTCAACCTAACCCCAGAACTCTGGCTCATCAAGCTTCTCCTCGGTAGTATCGATTCCTCCTACGACAAGCAAGACGAGAGCACTCCAGCTGGTCCTACCCCAGGTCAATACGGTGGACCTGGCGGACCTGGCCAACAATACGGTGCTCCACCAGGTGGCCAATACGGAGGTTATCCTGGTGGTCCACCTCAGCAGGGTCAATATGGTGCTCCTCCCCAGCAGGGCCAGTATGGCGCTCCACCTCCACAAGGAGGACCTCCAGGATATGGTAGAGGCGGCCCACCTCCAGGCCAGGGATACCCACCACAGCAAGGCCAAGGCCAAGGCGGCTATGGGTATCCTGGTCAGCAGCAGAGATACTAAGTAGTACTATCGTGCGGGATGGCAGGGGTCTGACTGATGTCTTCTTCTTGACCTCGTTTTTCTTTGGATCAACAAAGAACGGGTTTTGAAGGCCAGTGCGCGAAGTCGGCTAGCCTGCGTCACTCAGGGTCTCTGCACACAGTTGCATTCCTGTAGTGTTGTTGTGACTCTAACGCACGCAATATAATTATAGTGCTAAGTACTATCGATTAGACTCATGCACAATTGTACATTTTTCACCGCAAGATACTGATATTTTGTTCCTCTCTATGTGTTCATGCGATGGATTGATGTCGTTACGCTCAAGACAAACTACTCCTCGCTACCGAAATGTAGGATCGCATTGTTCCATATCTGGTGTTTAGGATAAGACTGTTCACTGCTGTATAAGAAATACGTTTAGTAATGCTGCAAACAGTCGCCAGAAGGCAAGAATCACATCAGAGTATCAGAAAACTTTTTGTATTATGTATTATGTACTACCTTATGTCTATGTGAACAAATACTACCACAACGCCTCTACCATCGCTCAAGACTCCGACCTGCGATGCCATATAACAATAATTCGTCTCTTCATTATCAATCGAAAGCTGAGATACACTCCGAAGAATGTCTTGTATATGCTTCATGAGAATTTACAGCTGCACGAACAACCCGAACGTTAGAGCTGCCAGAATGATCGCTCCCAGATTGACTTGGTAAGAAGTAGCAATATTGGTACTCTTCGGAGTGCTGCTTCCTGTGGCGGTACTGGTGGTCGTGCTAGAGGAGCTGCCGGAAGTGCTAGTACCACTGGTACCGCTGGTGTTTCCGTTTGGCAAATTGCTCTGGTCATTGGCCAAAACTTGGAGTTTAAGGCCAGTCAATGTGCTGCCATCGGGATTCTTGACGGTAGCGACTTGGTTTGTGTTATTGACTTTAACGAATCCGGAGGGATACGTGCCGTTGACGCCTGAGTCGATCATGGTTTGAATTTCGGGAAGACGTGCTGGAACATCAAAGCTGTTGGTGAGGTTGCTTGTCAATACTATTGAACTACAAGAGGGCGCAGTTTGTCCGGTAGCTGTGCTATTGGCGGCAGTCAAGGCCTTCAAGTTGATCATGTTGTATTGGTTGATCAAGTTTACGTAATCTGTCGACAGACTCATAGACCCATCGCTGTTGATCGTGACTAGACCAAAGTTATTGGCTTCCTCACTGTATTCATAGACCAGTCCACCACTAAAGACACCGTCGAATGGAGCAGAGTAAATAGCCTGAACTTCTGTGAAAGTTCTTGGCATGACTTGGTTACAGCCATATTCAGAGAAAAACACTGGGACGGTCGTGCCTGCAAAGTCGCTAACCAAGATATCGTAGCCGGACATCTGGTAATTGGAATCCCCACACCAGGAGTAGGAATTGAGGCCAAAAAAGTCCATCTTGGATGACGTAGAATTAGCCAGATTGCACCCCAGATAGTTAAAAGTGTCCATCAGAAGTGGTCGTACATCTGCAGCGGAGTAGCCGACTGGTATAGTCCTGGAAGAGTGTTTGGCAATGTAGTCCTTCAGATCACGAGTCACAGCTCGGATATATTGTGGTACTGATGGCACAGATTGTTCGTTGATGACTTCATTCGCAGAAAAGAATCCCAGGGTATTATTGAAGTTCTTGAATGCTTCCACCATCTGAAATACTCGTTGCATGTAATCTCCATTGTAGGTCTCATATGGTGCAGATCGATCGAGTGATTGGCCAGGGAGGGGACTATTGACGTCTAGCACCATGTAAATACCAGCTGCATTGAAGATGGACATGCATTGCGTATGATCGATCGTGGGGTCGAGGTTGTAAACACGAACGGTATTGATACCTGCTCTTTGCATAAGGATTGCATCTCGTAGGCAGATTGTGCCATTGCTGAGAGGATCGATTCCACTGTCGGGGTTGAAGCCAGAAGAGCCACCAGGTTGATATCTAGCAATGTGTCAGCAGCACTCAAAGAGAGTGATTCTTGAAGCCTCGACGTACGCAACACCGATCATCTGAAATCTAGCACCAGACACGGCATTGACGAAATCGGAGCCACGCACAGCGACTGGGGTAACTGCATAGGCTGTCGACGCGAGCAGCGTGCTGATAGCGAAGAGGGATTTGAGCTGCTCTATATATTAGCTGCTATTTCCCTTGTATTTTTTCTCTGCTGCATACCTGTCCCATCTTCATGGTGGTACTGTATCGTGTCAATGTAACTGAGATTAGTGATTACGAGTTGTACATGTATCTTGGTGATAACGAATGGCTGTCTGAAGTGCTCAAACAAGACTTCATGCAAGCAGGAAACGGAAACGAGGAAGTGGCAAACACGAACAGAGCAAGCACGATGAACGGGATATCTTCATAAGCAAGATGCACAGAGAACACAAGGAAATACATCTCGAAGTCGCCGTCAGCACGCTGATAGTGAAGTCGTAGCTCGGTATCTGGGTGGCTTGGGTGGGATAGAATCGGACAAATCAAGCTTTCTCAGAGGCAAAGCCCGGTTGATCGCATGTGAGAGATTCGAAAGGACCAATACCAAGGCTTTTTGCATCGCAGCTAACAGAGTTTAATCGCTGACATCCTCAATGTTGGTGTACGGCATCGTTGCCAGGACGTCTCTCGGTATACACGTATCGCGACCGGCTCCGTATGATCCGTTACAGTGAATCGTTCAATGGTGTTTAACGACGGTAACAACTCGAAACACAGATCTGACACCTTGATCGACAGCATGTGGCTTTCGCCAAGAATCTTGATTCGATCCGATCTGGCCAAGCCACCCAGCACCGTTGGTGTCTGGGCTTCACCTCTCGAACCTTCATCTCTTATCAATGTACTGTAGTCAGTGGCAGTAATTGACAATAACCAAGGTTATGCCTAACAACATGTCTCGGATGTCCGAGCATGTGGCCGCGTAATGAATACATGATGCGTCTGAATGGGCATAGTCTACAGTTCTGACTCCCCAAGTGGTGACGTGCATTATGCAGTTGTCGAGTAGTGGTCTAGACTTCTTATTCTCCTACCAAGTAGTTGGTACTGTGAACCAAGATGTTGTCTACCATGATATTGGGTCCTTCGAATTGACTGCAGCTTTTCAAGGTAGACGGATTTGTGGATCTGGTGTTCTTCCAAGGTCTGTCATGTGGAGCAAAATCTCAGAAATATCCCCATGGAAACTTGGACAATTACATATCAACAAAATGAGATCGCTACAACCAAAAACTACCTAGGTAACCTCCTACATACAGCGTCTTAGAGCCTGTTCCGGTTCAGGAACCTCACCGGGATATCTACATGCCTGTTTCTCAGAAATTCAGCACAATTTTTGCCCAAGAAATCGACACTGCCAGTACTTGTAACACCCCGATCCAGCAAATTTCTGAACAAGAAGTGCACACCTCTCATGTTGTACAACTCAAATCTGTCTATCTCAATCTTTGGTCTTCTCGCAGTATTGTACTCTTTGCCAAGCAATTTTTTGATATTATCAATGGTCAGAAGATTGCGAAGCCATGTGTACTCGTCCGCGTGTCGAACCCAGAATCCACAATTGCAGTCGCTGCCTTTGTCTCCTGAGCGTGCATGTACGATTGTTCCTAGAGGCGCCCTCTCGGTCGGACCAAACTTGTCGATATCTACCGATATGGTAGGGGTCGCTTTGCTAGGCTGTCTTTGATCGTAAGTGTGCGTGGTTGGTGGAGGTGGAATAGTCGTGTCTTGACCATTGAAGTGCACGGTATGTTGGATTTCTGACTGCGGCAGCAGAGTCACATAATATTCGAAGTAGGGCTTGGGTATTCCTTGGCGGAAATCCAGGTGAAAGGTCGCCCCTGGATATCCTTGCATTATGTTATCAATAATTGGCCGCAAGAATTTCTTGGCTATGAGATCGTTTGCGGACTCTGCTTGCGCAAACACACGAAACATTGTTGTGGCTGCATTTTGGCTGTCTGCATCTGGTTGAGCTGACCCTAGCACACTGAAAGATAGCATGGTGAATTTGTCCGAGTATGGGGAGAGGCCTTTTCGCAGCTGAGCTTCTAGCATCCGCGCTTTGTCCTCGACGTGGAGCCCAGTCAAGAAATAGTATGCCTCAGCTTGGAAGCCGCCTCTAGCCGTTATACCTACCTTTGTGGTTGGAGGCGGCGGCAATCCCTTTACACCGTGTAGGGCAACCTTATCCTTACCAACCTGTTCGAACCACAACCCTTCCAGCAATGCTGTGACATCGCTGTTGTAATAGTACGGACCCTGGATCTCGTATACTAGCTGTGATGAGCAGGTGTCAACAGTCACAGCACCACCAGAATTCTTCTGTTTTGTTATCACCACACTGCCGTCACTCGAGATTTCTGCAATGGGAAACCCTATGTCATCCCATCCTGCGTGCTCCAAAGAACGAAAACCACTGAAGTTACCACCTGTGACATAACTACTGCACTCGATCATGTGGCCGGCAACGAAAGCATTCGCTAGCTCATGCAACTGATCTCGTGACCACCCGTGATACCAAAATGCCGATCCGATCACTGGCGAAGCATCCGACACTCGCCCAGCAATGACAATCTGGGCACCACGGGAAAACGCTTCCGCCATACCCAAGCCACCAAGATATGCCTGCGCGTAAATTGGCTCAAACTTCCAGTCTGATAATACCTCGTCCGTGTAAATGTTCTTGAACTTTGACTTACCGTTCTTCAGTGCCGCATCAACTGCTGGCATGACCTCGTCCCCAGAAATCCAAGCAACAGGAATCTTCAGGCCTTTCTTCTCAATCATGTTGCAGACAATCTTGAAGAGGCCTTCTGGATCACTTGCGCCGGCATTGACCGCGACCTTGATTTTGTAACGAGCAAGATCTTCCAGTGCTGGTTCAAGGGCTTCCAAGAATGATGTTTCGAATGCTGGTGCCGCTAGTGACAATGGGTTGGAGTCGGAGAATGATTGACCGGCTGTTGAAGAGTCGATCTTACGAGCTGCAGCCGTGACCATGTTTGCTTCACTCATGTAATCGGATATAATCACGTCGACTGGATCTTGTGGATACGCTTTGGCAAATGCTGCCATGGCATGACGACGGTCAGACGCGGAGCCTGATGCACCAGCTATCCTAATGGGACGTGATGTTGACATGTTTACGTGAAGATAGTGAAGTTTCCGGGGAAGGATAATCGTGAGACCGAAGCCCAGACGTGAGAACGGGAAAGAGTCTTGACTATATCACTTATCGACGCGTGTAAGGTATGTACTAATGCTCGTGGCTACCTCGGACACCGCTGTCGCTTCAGGCCAGGAGCTGTGCCGAGGTTTTCTCCTAGGATTGGAGAAGTCGCCTCCAATTGCTGCTGCTGGTCGACTGCAGACTGTAGCATACTAATTACATGAGCGTGCATCACTGCTGCTGTATCAATGTAGCAACATCGTAAAATATAATGGTTACCAGTATTCCACTAGCAGATAAGAAAATTTCGCGACAGGAGAATTAAATAAGGGTCAAGAAGCTACCTCGTGTCACATACAACAGCCACAAATAACCAGAAAAGCACAAAGAAAGATAAGGTTTGTCGTAACCTGTACCTAGTTAAGGTGACAACAGCGATCACACGTAATTAACGAAAACAAAGCTATATTTCGAGAGCTACGAGAAACAAAAAGTTGGATACCCAACGACATAGAATCTCGCGTATCTTGCTACGGTGTAATCTCCCGTCACCAACTCAGGGTGGAATAATCTCTGCAGAATTGCTTCCCTCAAGTATTTATTCCATTGCTTAGCGCTCCTCAGCGATCGTGGTTTACACACACGAGTGAGAGAACGACCCCAAATTCTGAGGAAGGCACACGTATCAAGTGGTTTATGCAGCGAGGTACTTTGTCTAAGACAGCCTCCTAACTTTTGGACCACAACAGTCGAATGCCAAGACTAGCAAACAATATTATGTAGATTTTCGAATCTATCGGGCCGAAGTCTCGTATAAATAGTGGATCCTGGATCGTAGCGTGCTCTCGAGAAGGCGGCCAGTCTACCACTGCAAGCGCCAAACCATCAGCTGGGGTTGCTACCCAAGTACCTTGGGGTTCATGCAGTCTGCAACTGTCGCAGATATTGTTTTACACAAGATCCTTACTTCGTGCAGTCGGTCTGAGTCCTCACCAACCTAATCGAATCCTGTCTTCGCACTCAAGTGCTATGTTACGTAGAGACATTGAAGGCACTACAGTAGCTGTTTGGGAGCATCCAGCAACACTGGTGTCTCTTCTTCAACCAAATATGGCATCATACCGACACCGAGAAGACGGTCTGATGGGAGTCGGTTACTACTTGGCTGAGGAAGGAATTGTCTTTGGTGGATGGGAAGGTCAGTCAGCCCTCGAGCATGTCCTTTCCTCTGCAGAAATTTGTTGTCTCTGCAGATCCTGACAGCCAGTTGACAAGACAGCCGTGTGACAGAGGAAGTGAGCTGCGAGTTTCTACGACCTAGACCAGCATATCATCTAACAATGCAGTCGTGGGTTTTTAGCGTGCCGACACGAAGTCAGGATAAAAAAGAGAATGAGGAGGATTGACTTTACAGTAGAACGTTTAACGGATGTACAGAATGTTACCAAGCAGGCACGCTCCCTGCCTTTTGACCGTCGATCAGGCACGGTATCGTCAGAACAGAGCAGAGGCTCCAGAAGCGCGGCTGAGGCGCTAGCTTGCGACCACTCGTATCTCCAATGAAGTCCTCCTAAACTACTTATTCTCATACATTAGTGCAACTACTGTATGCTTTAGTCCGAAGCATCGGAACAGCATCGGGTACTGTACATAATCGGGAGCTCATGGATAAACTACCATCCACCCGAAGCCACCACATCCTGGTCTGTCAGAAACTGAGGACACCACTTCACTTGCGGTTCGTGAGGATATTCTTGAAGCAGGCTGGGGGTAGGGTCAGGCGGTGGGGGTGGGAGTGGAGGCGGGGCGAGGGGACTGATATCGCATAATCAGGCATCAGGCATCCCAGGCTTCTTCCACAGCGCACATGATAAACCTCATAGCCACAGTATGTGTGCGACTTGACGAAGCATGTCCAGCATACCTGAAGCGTATCAAGACCATGGTATACCTCTTTTGAAGTATACAATCCAAGATTAGGATATATGGCCAAGGCACTGTGTCCTTACTGTAATGCTGAAACCCAAACCTTGCAACACAGCGTTCATTACGCACGTAGTGACAATAAAAGTCGTTCATTAACCATGAAGCAAGTTATGCAGGCACAAATTTCATTGTCTTTCAGCGCTTAGCAATCATACTAGAGTAGCACCTCGTGTGTACTATACGAAGTACTCGACAATATCCTTCATTCCGCAGTGGATGACAGGTACTTGCTCGATGGACACCACGGCGTTCTTGTCCGTTGTAAGTGGTTAAGCTCTTTGATTATATCTCTTCTTATTCGCCGACTACATTCCAATGTTGCAAACAACATTGAGAAAGTGCTCCACCAAACACAGCTTTAGTGGCGGCGATTGATGCAACAAGCTTCCTGTTTGAGGTGGTCGTTTGAAAGCCCCATTGTCCGAGCTTGACGCTATCATCAAATCTCGGACCTTTTTCTGGACACCAATTCCAGGAATTTGGTTGTGCTGCTTTGCAGTGCACTGAAGCACTCAGTGCTGCTCGGGTCATCTTCGTCCGAGAATTTCTTCTCCACAAGCGAAAGACACACTGGCAGTCAGTGGTGGTGTACCTGCCTACAGCAGCATGATCTTTCTTCCAAATAGATAATGCAGACCCATACGTAGTCCTGGAAACATGGGCCAGACTCGACTGAGAACCCCTCTTCGTGTCTAGTTTATCATGGTTCCGCATATCCTCAGACTCCAGCTTTGAGTTACATTGTTCCATTGGTCCTCATTCTGGGGAAAGGTTTCGAGACACGTATTCCCCGCAGTCAACAATCCCCTCCAATCGAGCGCGACCGGACCACTCTGGTCGTCTGGTCCATCATTGCAGAAGATGACCGATCCGTAGCTCAGTGGTTCGGTTTATAGGAGACCACTGACTGGTGGAAACGGAGGGGCGCGACCAAGATGAACAACCCCGCTCATGAGCAGTTGCCTTCGAATATATGTCACACATCTCCATCTCATCTCCGTCGCAGTTTCTCTCTCTTCACATCCATTCTCTCTCTGAGACATCTTACCCAAAAGTTTTGTTAATCAAGTTTTCAAGATGTCTGACTTGACAGCCAAGATCGAGACCCCCAGCATCACCTACGAGCAACCCATCGGCTTGTACATCGATGGCAAGTGGGTGAAGGGCAAGGAGGGCAAGACCTTCGAGACCATCAACCCCACAAACGAGAAGCCCATCATCGCCGTCCACGAGGCCGGCCCAGATGGTGAGCCACGAGAAGAATATTGCGCGTTAGAGAGGTTCTGACAGTTTCTAGATGTCGACATTGCCGTCAAGGCCGCCCGAAAAGCCCTCAACACCGTATGGGCCACCACCGACCCCTCCACCCGAGGTGTCTACCTTAACAAACTCGCTGCGCTCTTCGATGAGCACGTCGACACTCTCGCCGCTATCGAGTCCTTGGATAACGGCAAGGCTCTCTCCATGGCCAAGGTGGATGTTGGCCTCGCATCTGGCTGCTTGAGATACTACGGTGGATGGGCTGACAAGATTCACGGAAAGGTGATTGACACTGATGCTGAGTCATTCAACTACACAAGACACGAGCCCGTCGGTGTCTGTGGTCAGATCATCCCATGGAACTTCCCATTGCTCATGTGGGCATGGAAGATCGGACCTGCTCTTGCCACTGGTAACACTGTCGTCCTGAAGACCGCCGAGCAGACACCACTCTCTGGTCTGTATGCTGCCACTCTTTGCGAGAAGGCCGGCATCCCAGCTGGTGTTGTCAACATCATCTCCGGTTTCGGCAAGACCGCTGGTGCTGCCATTGCCTCCCACATGGACGTTGACAAGGTTGCCTTCACTGGCTCCACCGTCGTCGGCCGAACCATCCTTCAAGCCGCTGCCAAGTCCAACCTCAAGAAGGTCACCCTCGAGTTGGGCGGAAAGTCACCAAACATTGTCTTCAACGACGCCAACATCGAGAACGCCATCTCGTGGGTCAACTTTGGTATCTTCTTCAACCACGGCCAGTGCTGCTGCGCCGGATCGCGAATCTACGTCCAGTCCGGTATCTACGACAAATTTATCGAGCAATTCAAGGCCCGAACAGCCAAGAACGTTGTTGGTGACCCATTCGCCGCCGACACCTTCCAGGGACCTCAAGTCAGCAAGCTCCAGTACGACAGAATCATGGACTACATCAAGTCCGGCAAGGAATCCGGTGCCAAGGTTGAGACCGGTGGTGACCGACACGGTAACGAAGGATACTTCATCCAGCCCACCATCTTCTCCGGCGTCTCTGAAGACATGAAGATCATGCAAGAAGAGATCTTCGGTCCCGTCTGCACTATCTCCAAGTTTGACACCGAAGATGAGGTCATCAAGCGAGGAAACGAGACCACATACGGTCTCGCCGCTGCCGTTCACACTACAGACCTTAACACCGCCATCCGAGTATCCAACTCCCTTAAGGCCGGTACCGTCTGGGTCAACTGCTACAACATGCTCTCGTACCAGGTACCATTCGGTGGCTTCAAAGAGTCTGGTATTGGCCGAGAACTCGGCAAGTACGCTCTGTCCAACTACACTCAAGTCAAGTCCGTGAGAATCAGACTCGGTGGTGCGCTCTTCGGTTAAGTTAAGCGGAATGCATGCAAGCAAGCAAGCAGTTAAGTGGTTGTATGGTACGCAGGCGCATTCGTGGCATTTGAGTTGTCATCGCCCAGCGAAACATGTGCTTGATAGTATATAATGAGACAAATGAAACATGATGTCCCAATTCATATTACTGTACTTGAAATTTTTCTCCAATACCTCTATCCTATCCTATCCTATCCTATCCTGTCTCGTTCAAATTCCCGTACATAACTTACCCTCATCGCAAAGATATTCATGAATAATACTTCCTGTTCACTGATCAACGGGGGAAATGGTTCAACTTAATACAATGCTTATTCAGTAGACCACATTTAGACAATACATCTACCTGCCTATCATTGACATATCTACTCCAGAGTTATCAGATCTATATCATAGAAGCATTCCTGGTCGTACAATCATAGTAAAAAGAGTGGTTCTATCGTATCTCGTAGCTCATAGAAATATTTAATCATATATCCACCACCATCCTAAAATCCAGTGAACGACAATGGACACAATTTTGATATCACAATACTCGGGAGTACCCCCGATTAGGCGAGATCAGAATTAAACTCTTTGCAGATAGGTAATCGTGTAATAGAGTATCATGCAAGTTGCTATCATGATTTTGGAAGAGGCCATCGTGAACTTGCGAAGGTTAACATCGAGGAAAAAGAAACATGACTTGCAGACTGTAGCTACTGTAGTTCGCTGAGGGGGGGAACGAGGAGCACTTAAGATATATATAGGCTTTAGTTAGCGTAGATCTGAAAAGGACATAATAATACAATCGGTGTAGCGATGGAGAGAGCTTGTGCGGATATCGAATTGATGACATGGTTCCAATCCATTGAAGGTTCATTCTAATGCGTGACTATAGGAAGTGCCTACCTACCTGACTAGCCAGTTTCTAATCTACATTCAGGTTCAACAGTTCGTGAGCTATCCCCAGAAATGCTGGTGTGCTCCATGTATGCAATGGGGAGAATGATGTATCGCGAAGAAACATGACTAACACCATGCGAATCGTTCATTAGCCAACCATACCACATCGTCGGACGGTGAGCCGTTCCACTTCAAACTGCAGAGGTGCTCCTGATCTCTCGTGATGACCTTGACGTCATTTCCAATCTTTTGTGCGGCCTTGATGAGCTCCTGTCTTGGTTCCCAGACTTCGACGCCAGCCTTCATCTCCCAGAGAGAAGCTTCCAATTGGGAGCGGAGAAGGAGTGCCGAAAGCGAAGGCACGATATCAGCTTCGCTCGTGTTTTGAGGAATGTGGACGTACAGCACGCTCAAGTGCCAGTCTGCCGCCTCTGAACTATAGGTGCGGGTCCAGATCAGGGCGATGCCTGTTTGGTGGTCGATAGCTCCTTTAACGGTTGGTACTCCTTTGCCAAGATAATCGGATAGGAACTCCTCTCGCATGAAGTGCCATTGGAAGTGAGTCATGTCTGGTCTGAATGCGACAAACTGTTTTTCAGGTGCACTTTGCGAGAGTTGAGCCAATTTGGATTCGAGGTTTGGAATCAGTGGGAGCGAAGTCAAGCTTTCAACGTTAAGATCGTCGACTTTAGGGAGCTGATGAGTGATGCGATCCTGCTCGTACTGCTCTTTTGTGATTGGTTTGAGGGAGATGTGGTCACTTGGGAATAATTTCCAACCTTGCCTGGCATAAAAATTTGGCCCAATATCTGAGTAGAGCACAGAGAAGTGGCCCTTGCCGTTCTTAGGTTGCTGCCACGTATCTAGTCGCGTCCCAAGCTCCTTCATCATCCTTTGTGCATATCCTTTTCTTCTATGTTCTGGGCGACAGTAGACCGAGCCGATGCCATGAGACAAAACCTTCTCGACTTTGCCGTTTCTTGCAATGTATGCGTTTTTCAGAATAGATTCGCAGGAGGCAAGGATAGGTCTACTCCCATCTTCGTTCTTGGAGAGCTTCGGGTGGGTGAGTACCCAAGCAGTAGCATTGCCATCTCGTGTAAGATCAGCGCTAGCCAGGTAGACTTCTCGGTCTAGGTAGGAAGGGTGCGAAAGGAAGCCTTTCCACTCATCAACATTTAGTCGCCATGTTTGTTCATATTCTGGGAGATTTGCAGGCTCGAGGACAAGATCCGGATCTGAGGCGGATGGTAATTGAGATTGATCGAGGGCTGGTTGGCATGAAGTTGTGACGAGCCCTGTGGGCTTCTCTTGTGCTGCTGGCATGATTACGGCGGTAGTTGTTGGGATAGGGACTGGGAAATAAGCATATACTGTACTGCTGAGGATATGAGGGTCTGTTTATATGACAAGTCACGCCTAAGGGTAAGGAAGTCAAATGGTCAGAAAGCCATGATGAGGTTGCATATTCAAGTCACAAGGCGCATGTATCAGCATTGCTGGGTGGACATCAGCACCAACACGGTCATCTATTACGCTGCTTCCTTGCTTCTGTGTAGCCGTGGAGAGTTTGTGGACAGGTCCGAGCGTGCGGACATCAGGTCTTCGATGGGATTGATTAGCAAAAGAAATTCCCAAACATGCCAATCGCAGTTTCGAGATGGATTGTTAGTGAGCGTCGCTGCCGCCGGTAACCGATTGGACAAACAGAAGCCTACACAGGAAACTTTTCGTGGAAGCTTCGTGGCTGAAATATGAGAATGCTTCCTGTATCATTTTTGACTCTCTTCAGTATTGCCCAGGGAGGCTCGATCTGCGACGTATATGATAAGGACAAGCTCAAGTTGCTTCACCAACCTGCCTACTCTACCAACATGTGTGCGCCAGGTACCGGTGGGTGATCACGAGAGTGCCGACTGCCTCGCAGCTTATTGGACCAATTAATACGTTCAGTCAAATCGGTGTGCCTTGCACTCGTGTTCAGCTGCACTTCTTCTTCACCTGTTTGACTAATCTTTCACGAGTCTTGCCAGCATACTTAGGTACTGTAGATGAACTGTTATTTAACCTGTCCTGCAGTCCTCATATTGTGTCACAATGAGCCCATTATTCATTCTTTCTGCTGCCCGTTCTAAACACTGTTGCTTGCATTTACATCAACATCCTTCATCGAGGTCGACCTCCACGCTCAGCTTCTGGCTGCAATTGTTGTTGTAGGCTTATCCAACCTCTGTGCCGATGTTGCCTTCAGATATCTTCTTACAAGTAAACATTTCTCTCATCCATTTCACCTCCACTGCGGTCAATTGAGCCTATGCCAGGGTACTCCATATGCGTTGTCTTTTCCCCCAGAGTTCGTAGTCTGGGGTCAGCGGGGTTAGGCCTGTCAAAATGATAATGAAGCAAATTATTGGCGTTAGCGTTGATGTTAGGTCGGGCGGTACCATCGAGTCTTAGGCCATTGCTATGAGCTGGAGCTTGAACATGAGCTTGTGGTCTGTCCGCCCACAGGGAGTCCAGCAAATTCAGTCCCTGTCTAGGAGGTTCTGGCGGTGCACGATCTGTGGCTGCTGGAGTAATCCATCTTTGAGCTTCTTGGGGCTGTGGCCCAAAAGGACCCTGGAAATGTAAGGGCTGCCCAATATCAGGGTCCAACGAACCCTGTCGCCCACGATGTTGTTCTCCTTTGCCAAAGTCTGCGGGGCCCAGTAATGTCTGTTCTACCAATGTAGGTTGTGTTCCAGTGCGGCCAACCATCCGATTGTCGTCGTTTGCACCTGCTTGATTGTCAATACTAGCTTGATTGCGGCGCAATTGAGGTGGTTGATCGTTTCTTCCGTCAAACACTCGTACGTGGTCGTAGAAATCGCCATGGTTCATTCGGGCTTCTTGTCGGTTTCTTGTGGTTCTCGGTATGGGTGGCTGATGGAGATCTCGCCGTGCTCGTGCCCAATCTGGATTTAAAGGCCGTACACTACCTGCACCACCGCTGAAATCCACTGGAAACATGTCGTTTACTTGTCTATCGAAAGTATCATTTCCAGGCGTTACTGGCTGCCTCATGTTGAAGAAGCCTGGAGTTGGTAGTTCAGCGAAATTGTCACTCTCCATACTGTCGCTTCTCTGTGCCTGTGATTGACGTCTCCGAGCGATGTCGTTGCGGAAATTGTGTATCCTATCTGCCGCTGTCAGGGCACGCAAATTGTTTTCCCGCTCTTGCGCGTCGACCAAATCTCGATCGTTCATATTTCCATGAATGTTGTTCAGAGCAGGGCCATGCAAAGGTCCAGCCAGACCAGGGTTCGCGTGCTGCAACCATTGTTGAACGTTTTGGTCGAGCTGTTCGATTGGGAGTTGTCGTGGTCCTCCACCGAAGGCAAATGCCTGGTGATTGTGCAGACCCATGTCGTTTCCTGCATCTCCGAAAGGATTTGGCACTGCTCGTGGGGGGACAGCAATCGGCGGAACCGCTGCTAAGGCTGCAGCACGTCGAACCCGACCCAGTCTCCCCCGGCCTGGGGGTCGCAAGTGGTCTCTCAACTGGTTGATCTGCCCTCGAAGTTCATTCAACCTGGTGACCTGATCTACTCGTGGGTCAAGTGGGAGTAGTGGCGCCATTGGATATGGATGTACGCCTGTGTCTAGGCGTGGTGCATAAGGAGGAGGCTTACATTCGGGTTTCTGTTTCCCAGTCTCGATCTGTAACGAACTCTCTTCAATCGTGGTGTCTAATGTTTTCACCTCTGCAATAGCTTTCTCTTCGGCCTCATTGGCTTCTTGTTCATGGCGGTCAACACCTACTTTGTCATATAATGGACATTTGCCTGCCATTTTGTTGAAGTGCTCGTAGCCATCGCGTAGAGTCGAGAGATCGAGCTTGCAAACATAACACAAAACAGTACCACAAGTGCACCGCATCTTGTTGCAGCCGCCATCTTTGATTATTTTCGCATCGCACTTCGGACACCGCCGCATCATAGCTGTCGATCGAGCCTCTTCGACCTTGTGTCGTGCTTGCAAACCTCGCTCCTTCTTTACTTCGTCACAAGTTTTTGGCAAATGTGAGATTTCGTGGCATTTTCGACAACTTACCTTGAAACAGTCGGGATTCTGGCATCTGAAAATGGTTATAATCTCGATTGGATCGCAGATTGCTTGGAATTCGCAGAATGGACAGTGTTCAAGCCCCTCAATTCCAGCAGCGACAATTTCGGCTTGCTGCTCATTGAAGGCAAGTCGATCAAAAGTCTTCACTGGAATAGCTCTACCAACGCCATGGGTACACAGCTTTTCTTTGCAACCGCTTGGATCCATGCACAGCATCTTATACCTCATGAGCCCAACCTGGGAATCCGCAAGACCCTTGATACAGTTGTAACAGAAGGAATGAGGGCAAATTGCTCGACATGACACAGATCTGTTCAGGGGCACCTCATCATCAAAGCAACACTGACATTCCAAAAGCTGACCTTCAACTCGATGCTTTTCGATATTTGCACGTTCGGCGTCCAAAGCCTGCTGCTCCTTGGCATGCTTCAATGTCTCGCGAGCTACATGCTGCTTTGCTGCTTGAAGCTCATTGATCAAGCTCGCATAATACTTCGGATCACCTTGGGGATCAAAAGCTCGATCGTACTTCTTCTCGATCATAGTTCGACGGTTCTTTGATCTGCGGTATGGTCTCACTACCTCTTGAAAATAATTCGTTTCCACATCATTGATATGAACATATGCATCCCACAGTGAGCGTTTGTCAATCATAATCTTGTTAATGTAAAACGTCGGGACGTGATCGAACTGCTCAGCAAGCAACTTCACGGTATCAAGCGTGTAGTGATAATTTGTGATATGATTCTTGTCCCACTGGATAGTACGGCCGGTCTCTTTCTCAAAAGGGTCCTCCTCGCGTTCTGGAATAATCTTCGCTTTTGGGTAGTCACCAAGCTCAAGGATTTCAGCCACAATAGCGTCGGTGTCAGGTATAACCTCTATTTCTTCGTCGCCAAATCGATATGATTCGTATCGACCGTGAACTTTCTCCTTGATGAAGTCGCGGTCAACGTCAGGTAGAACTTCAAGGATTTTTCGCATGCACTCCTCTTCAGCAGGGCTGATTATGTCATTTGCCTGGCCGAATTCGCTCTCTTCAATTTGTATAGAAGGGTCCAAGTAAGGTCCATATTGGCTGTCCCTGGTCTGCTGTAACCTCTTTCGTTCATTCTTGAGTTGTACCTTTTCATCCCATTGCTCGCAAATCTTCTTGTGCTCCTCGTTGAGTTCGACAGGAACTGGAAAGTATTCAAAGCCAGGCCCACAATATAGCCGTAGTCTAAAGGTTGGATGATCGGTATATGGCGGTTTGGGCATGAAATTTTGCTTTGCAGCAGCAGGACTCGATCTTCGATCGGGCGAGTTGAATACGGCAAGATCTCCAGCAGAGAAGGCTTCGTCAAAGAATGTTGGAAATGCTTGTGTGTTACCGTGTTCGTCTGAGAAGAAATTTAAGTGAGCGCGAGAATATGCTGGGCCTGGTGCTCCATCGTCCTCAGTCTTGAACATTCCTGGCATCACAGGCATAACCCTGGAGCCATCAAAGATCTTCTGGCGTTTGCTGTCATGCCTTACCATGGGTGACAGGTTTATGTTGGTTCGTGTACGAGAAGGACCTGCTGGAGCAGTAGGTGCATGATGACAAGATCTCTGAGCAATATATTGAGCGTCATCGTTATTATCGTCGTCGTTTTTGGCGCCGCCAGTGTCGGTCTGCTCGTCCTCGTCATCTGATATCACTATGATATCTTTGTCGTTATCGTGCATCGAATGGTTGTTCTTGGAGTGATTAGGAATGGTGGATCTGTTGGGATGGAGAACAAGGGACGCGAGCCTTGCAGCGATATTGTCAGTTGAGAAGGGCAAGTTTCTCTGCGGGTTAAATTCCAACTTCTGCAACTTGGGTTCCCGAAGAGTGTCCCGCATAGTTATGGATGAATGGAAAGTGACAGCCGCGTTTTGCACTTGCGATTAGTCGCTGTCCAGATATCATTTCATAGAGTCACTGTAGGCAACTTGTTCCGACTTTTGAACGAAGCGGGCTAGATGGAGCCACCATTTCCCGAGAAAAGACAAGTGAAGAAGAGGGAGGACATGAAAACACGGTAGGTACAGAAAAGTCATCGAAAGTTCACTTACCCATGGTGAGGCTGAGGAGGAGTTGTGGCAGCAAAGACGCTTGTCATAGCCACTGTTCATGTCCGGCGAACAACAAGGTTTCCGAATCTACAATTGCTGTTTAAGAGTGGAAGTTAGGCTGAGGTCGCTAAGTCTGAACTATTCGAGATCAACTTTGAGCAGGTTGCCTAGTGTTGGAATGCGATTGGTTCGCCGTGAGTGAATTAGGCCAGCGATATGGAAAGAATGAATAATGGGCTCATTGTGACACAATATGAGGACTGCAGGACAGGTTAAATAACAGTTCATCTACAGTACCTAAGTATGCTGGCAAGACTCGTGAAAGATTAGTCA
>Ga0181471_100019_pt2 | contig 32490 bp, 27 predicted proteins | sample InSIn5gowninarea_FD_119083 | JGI IMG/M metagenome (GOLD analysis project Ga0181471, IMG submission 119083) | Clean room microbial communities from NASA Spacecraft Assembly Facility at Jet Propulsion Laboratory, Pasadena, California, USA -... ...
CTGCCATGGCGGTAAAAACAAGGGGAGATAGCTTGCGTTTTTACAAGTAAACACTTCCTTGTACACTTCCGCATCTTTGTAAGAGACTGTCCAGAATGCAGCCGCTTTGCTGGCAATGCGGCGCTCATAATTCTTTAGTAAAAAGCTTTCTGCCAGGTAGTATGCTTTTTTGAAGAAAGAAGTAGCGGTTTTATACAAATGATAATAATACCGGTATTCTACATTATGCAACCGTACAAACATCCTGCGCTTACTGAAACGCTTATCCAGGAGCGGATATGTACAATGCACACCTTCCATTAAAATGGGGTAATCATCTTTTAATAATGCTTGCAATAACGCTTTATTTCTGCGGCTTGCAACAATATAAGGAAGTGTAAGGCCAATACCTTTGATGCCTGTATGCCGTGGATAGTAATGCACTGATGCACAATATTTTTCCAGCTCTTTTTGCGGGCTGCGGTTGTACGTGAAGCAATGTAAATGAATAGCAATGCCAGCCTGCTGCAAAGCAGGTAGCTTGTAAAACAAGTCGTACATAGCACCAAAATCTACCGGGTATGGTACGTTGAGGCAGATGATATGTAAATGCTGCGGCAAGTGGCAAAAGTAAAGAGACAGGGGACAAGATACAAGGAACAAGGAACAAGGGACAAGGGACAAGGAACAAGGGAGAAGATGCAAGATGCAAGAGACAAGATGCAAGATGTAAGGAACAAGCTACAGGTAGGAAGTAATTATACCAAACCGCTGTCCAGGTAGGAAACAGTTTTATAAACCTGGCAGGTTGTGCTGCAGGTATTCTTGTTTCATAAGCAATTATACTGGCACGTTATCAGACATCTTCCTCTGGATAGCGGTTGGGTATCAGGTATGAAGCATAGACTTTGTGGCTTAATGTAGTAAGCTTATCTTATACACCAACTCCCCTTCGAACGGATTGTATTGTTTGAAGCCGATAGACTCGTATAAGCGTTGCGCGGTAATATTATCCGGCATTGTTTCTAATTGAATATAGGTAGCGCCTTCTCCCTTTGCAAAGTGTATGGCAGCTTCCATCAGCTTTCTTCCAACGCCTTGCTTGCGATAGCTGGTTTCTACATACAAGTCGTTCAATATCCAATTCTTTTGTGCCCGTACTGATGAATACAGTGGATATAATTGTATGAAGCCAGCCGGAATTGTTTCGCCGTTCTTATTATCTACTGCAGCAAGGATCACAGATTCATTATTAGACAAGCGCTGTTGTAAGAATTGCCTGGCTAATGCTATATCTGAGGGCTGATGATAGAATACACGGTATTTATCAAATAATGTTTCTACTAAATGAAGTGTGGTGGTATCTATTTGTTGTATTTGCATAAATATGTTTGATTGTTTGCCACAAAGGCGCGAAGACACAAAGATTAGTACCTAAACCTGGATCTTGTAACTTATTTATTACTGCTTAATATTTTAATAATAGCTGCACCTTTTCGTGTAATCTTGAGTTGGCTAAAAAGTTCCTTTCCAGTTTAACGTTAAAAGGTACTGGTGTATCCAGGGAAGCGCAACGTATTACCGGTGCATCTAATAGCTGGAAACAATGCTCGGCAATCCAGGCAGCTACTTCGCCACCTATACCGCCGGTAAGTGTGTCTTCGTGCAGCACTATTACTTTTCCGGTGCGCTTTACTGATGCTTTTATAGCTTCATAATCCAGGGGCAATAAGGTGCGCAGGTCCAGTATATCCATTGAAATATCTTTGTTTTGATTTGCATAATCAAGCGCCCAATGCACGCCTAAACCATAAGTAATAATACTGATATCGCTGCCTTCCTGCACATGCCGGGCTTTGCCAATCTCCACTTCATAATGCCCTTCCGGTACTTCGCCAGTGATACTACGGTATAAGCCTTTATGTTCAAAGTACAACACCGGGTTGGGGTCGTTAATAGCTGCAATGAGCAAGCCTTTTGCATCTAATGGGGTGGAGGGATACACTACCTTTAGACCGGGCGTATGCACAAACCAAGCTTCGTTGCTTTGGCTATGGAAAGGCCCTGCGCCAACGCCTGCGCCTGTAGGCATACGGATGACTACATCGGCATGCTGGCCCCAGCGATAGTGAATCTTGGCAAGGTTGTTTACAATCTGCGTAAAGCCTGCCGTAACAAAATCGGCAAACTGCATCTCCATTACACTTTTAAACCCTTCCAGGCTCAAGCCCAATGCGGTGCCTACAACAGCACTTTCGCACAAGGGGGTATTGCGCACGCGGTCTTTGCTGAATTCGTGTATAAAGCCTTCGGTTATTTTGAAAGCACCACCGTATTCCGCTATATCCTGACCCATTAGTATCAAATTGGGATGCTGCTGCATGCTTTGCCATAAGCCTTCTTTGATAGCATCTACAAAACGCTTTTCGGCAGATGGGGGATTGATAACCGGGTGTGGTGAACTATTATCAATAATGGTTGCCGTAGCTGACCAGCTGCCTTGTGTATGCGGTGCATATACATCGTTTAGTTCTTCGCTGGTACTGGGAATGATTTCAGGTGCATCCACTGCCTGTTGCAATTCCTCTTCTATGTATTGCTTAATAGATGTGCGTATCATTAATGCCTCTTTTTCATCAAGCACTTTGTCTTTCAACAAAAAGTCTTCATAGTTCTTTATGGGGTCTTTATTGCTCCATTCATCCATTAATGCCTGTGGTACATACTTAGTGCCGCTGGCTTCTTCATGCCCGCGCATGCGAAAGGTATTGCACTCTACCAAACAGGGCTTTTGCTGCGTGATGCAGTAGTTACGTACCTGGGTAATGGCTTCTATTACTTCCAGTATATTATTGCCATCTATACGCCTGCCTTGTATGCCATAGCCTTTGGCTTTATCAATGAGGTGCTCACAGCAATACTGCTCGCTTACCGGGGTGCTTAAGCCATAACCATTGTTCTCTATTAAGAAGATAACCGGCAAGTTCCATACGGCAGCTACATTGAGCGCTTCGTGGAAGTCGCCTTCGCTGGTGCCGCCATCGCCGGTGAAGGTGAGTGATGCTTTGTGTTGGTTCCTTAGCTTATAAGCCAATGCCACCCCATCGGCAACGGCGAGTTGCGGACCCAGGTGCGATATCATGCCGCAGATATAATAGTCTTTAATGCCAAAGTGAAAGCTTCTTTCGCGCCCTTTGCTGTAGCCTTCTTTGTTGCCCTGCCACTGCATAAACAGCTTGCGCAGCGGCATATTGCGGGTAGTAAAAACACCGAGGTTGCGGTGCAGTGGCATTATCCACTCTTCCTTTTGCATGGCATAGGTGCTGCCTACGGCTATGGCTTCCTGACCAATGCCGCTGAACCATTTGCTGATCTTGCCTTGCCGCAGCAGTACCAGCATTTTTTCTTCGATGAGGCGGGGTAATAGTAATTGTTTATATATAGCAATTAGCTGATCGTTGGTAAAGTTTTTCCTGTTGAACTGCATGGATAGCCCTGGATATTAAAGTGGCTAAAGTAAGAAAAGTTGTTTGCTGTTTGGTGTACGATGTAGGATGTGGGAAATAGGATATCATGCACCATTTAATTGGAGATACCCATAATATCTGGTTTGGAAATTAATCTATGGCAATGATGATCTTCCACAACCACGGGGTCTCAGCTATGCTGCAATGGCTTGAAGATGAAGACCCCGTGGCGACAAATGATTTTTACTGCAGGCATCAAAAGGGTTGGCAAAAAACGGGCTGACGTAACGCTGCATCAACTTTTGTTTTGCCATTGTGCCGTAGTCCGGGCTTGACGTTATAAATTTGGCAACAGAAATATCAATAAACTTTTAATTATAAATTGTGAAGCGGTTCCGGGCTTACGAATTTCAAATACCAGTTCTTCGCCAAGCCTTGAACGTTAGCTGAAAGCAGCGCAAACAGTATTAAGGAGAAAAAGCAATAATGAAGAAATGGACAAAAAGTGAGGCATTAACTTATTTACAAAGCCTTGTTGATAGTATTCCTGAGATAAAAAAGAGCGGTAGGAAATCCTCAGAACATATAAGGTGGCTTTCAAACACTTTAAGATTTCTCGAAGATGTTTTTGGAGAAAAATCGTGGTATTATGCAAACATGAGTTACCTGCCGTGGAGTGAAAAGGGTAACATGTATTTTTCAGACCCTCGAAATATTGGAGGCGAGACTGAAAGCAAGCATAATTCCGCATTTATTAAACAACTGGACCAAGCGAAAGGATTTTTGTTATCTGCAAAAGATCAATTAGAGAACAATAATATAGATGATGTATATACTTCTGTTTCTCCAATTACAAACAATTTTATCAAAATATTGAAACTTGGAGAAACTAAATTGAGAAAATTAATAAGAACCGAACCTAAGCTAGAAAAAGAAATTCAAGACAAGTATGAAGATTTATTGACCGGTGCTGACATAGATTATTCAAGAGAGTATCCACATATCGAATACTCATCCAAACAATATATTCCAGATTTTAGTTTTATAGAATTCGATTTAGTAGTCGAACTCAAACTTTGCAGGGGCGACGAAAAGAAATTAATCGTACAACTAAATGACGACATTGCTGCATATAAGACTAAATTTACAAACATCATTTTTATAATTTACGACTTAGGCAGTATCAGAGACACAGACTTGTTCAAAAGTTCATTTGAAAAACAAGAAAACGTTTTTGTGCAAATCATCAAACACTGACGCATTCAGCTAACAGTTGGTTTTACATCGTGGCGGTTTGACGAACATGTGCTGAACAATAGTTTTTTTAATTGGCTTTTATGCTATATTCGGCTGACGAACATAAATGCCAGCCACACATCCGCACAGGACACCGAAGCAAGCCAATCAATTTGGTCATTGAGCGAACACAATTGATTAAAAGTCTGTATGGGTAAAGACAACAAAACGAAATTCGGTTTCCAGATAGCTAATAATTTCCATGCCATCCTTTCCGTGCATGAAAATAGTATTGGTGAATTAACAATAGCTCCTTCATTTGCAGAAAAGTATTCCGAGATCGAATTTGGAAATCCTAATGGGGATAAGAAAATCAATGAACAGCATTATACAGTTCATAACAGTCCTCAGTTTGAAGATGAGAATGTTTTAAACCACACTCTTAAATATGTAGACGGCACAAAGACGAATACAAGAATTTATACGAGAGCATTTAAAAGGACTAATTTATCCTGTCCAGTATTTCTCGTAAGGGGACAAGATTTCTCTATTGAGAGATACAAGACGCAGAAAAAGGACACATACGCCTATATAACATTGGGTAACTATAATCCAAAGATAGCTACTCTGTATTATATGACTGTTGTTAGTAATTCAGGACTTACTTTCGATGACAGCTTTACTGATTTAAACGTTGTAACGATTCATTTTCAGAAGTACTCATTTTCGTTGCTATGGAGTTATGGTTTAGTGCCTTCTCATTCAACTGGAAACAAATCACATTTTCTAACTCAAAAAGAATTTGAGACTCAAATTAAAGAGGGGTTTTCAAAGGAGGAGATAATTAACGTATATCGACAAACAAGGCAAATTCAACACCAAAGTTTTCTGGGATTTCTTCAGCAGGAGTTTCCTGAACAGGCGGATGGGTTTAAAATACTTAAAGGTGTGGCATTCAAAAGATCTCCAGAGCTATCTATAGACGACAGAGATAATATTGCAATAGCTTTAAGTCATGGATATGAATGCTTCGTTTTGGGAAGAAAAGCCCAACACGATGGATTTACTGATGATGCTTTAAAATTGTTTAAGGTTAGTGCGGGGATTTTTAAGGAGCAAGGACAAGTAATTGCCTATGCCGACTCATTGAATTCAAGAGGAATCATATTTCAATTCACAGGATTCCCCTCTAAGGCAATTGCCTGCTATGAGGAATCATTAGATATATATAGGAGGCACAATCTGGTTTTTCATGTCGCGAGAACCCACTTAAACATCTCAATTGTGCATCGAGACACTGGAGATTTCAACTCCGCTATAGAAATGGCCTTGGGTGCTCTTGGAATATCATCCAGTCAAGGGTTCACTTCGTTACAGGCAGATGCAAATAGGGAGCTTGGTGTCCTGCACAAGAATTTACAGGAGCTAAATAAAGCTTTTGATTTTTTAAACATTGCTCTTGCGAAGTACAAAGAAGATCATAATCCTATTGGAGAGGCGTTCTGTTTAGGAAATATGGGACTAATTCGGGCGATGCAAGGGAAGTTTAGTGATTCCTTAAAACTTCATGATCAAGCTCTAGGTGTATTCACTTCTTTAGGTCATAAGGGGGGTATAGTAAATGAAATAGCAAATGTGGGAAATATGAACTGTGTTCTTGGGAATTTTGATTTAGGACTAAATCAGCTTAATTCTGCGTTAGAAGGACATACAGCAACTGGTTACCAATATGGAATTGCAACAGATCTAAAGCTAATCGGAGGACATTTTGTTAACAAAGGAGAACGCACGAAGGGAAGACAATACCTTGAAAAATCCAGAGACATACTATTAAAAATTGAAAATCTTCAAGAAGCAACTCAAGTATCTTACATCTTGAAGCAGATTGATGGAATTTAATTGCTGAGAAGCCACACCTGTGCCGCACATATTAACACACGACCAAAGCTTTGGCTTCCGTGTGGTCAAGAGTGTGCAATGCACGGCACAGCCGATAATCGTGTAGACGGCTCCGCCAGTTGTAGCTGACGGAGTGCGCCTCTCACACCACCGTACGTACGGTTCGCGTACCTGTCTGCCGACAGGTGGAGAGGGGTAGGGTTAAGGAACTAATCGAAACTCTGATTGCTTGCAGAGGCCAGTTTCAGCAGACGGTCGTATTGCTCTGGCGTAAGGTCGTTATAGAAGAAATACACCGGGTCTACGGGGGTGCCGTTTTTGTGCACTTCGTAGTGGCAGTGCGGGCCGGTACTCTTGCCGGTGCTGCCTACCCAGCCGATCACTTCACCACGCTTGACCTTTTTACCCACACGCGCTTTGATGCGCACCATGTGCCCGTACAATGTTTCGTAACCATAGCCATGATTGATGACCACGTGGTTGCCATAACCACCTTCGTTGAAGTCGGCTTCTTTTACAGTACCGTTGGCAGTAGCATAAATAGGGGTACCAATAGGCGCAGCAAAGTCGAGCCCGGCGTGCAGTTTCTTTACTTTATATACCGGGTCTATGCGGTAGCCAAAGCCAGATGCAATGCGGCTTAAATCTTTATTGTTTACCGGCTGTATGGCGGGGATAGCAGCAAGCAACTGCTCTTTATTTTTCACCATTACACTGATGTCATCGTAACTTTTTTGTTGGTAAGCTATCTGCATTGCCAGAGTGTTTACCTGCCCGGTAATGCTTTTGACCAGTGCATCTTCGCTCATGCTTTGCACGAGTTTAATTTCTTTGGTTTTTTCTATTGCCTTTAACCGTGCACTATCGTGTACCGGCTGTGCTTCAAATATGGAGCGATACACATTATTGTCACGGTTTTCCAGTTCTACCATTTGCTGCTGCAGTTGCTGCAACTGTTGAGTCAGCAGGGCATAGTCTTCGCGCATGTCTTCATTTTGCTGCTGCAACAGTTTTTCCTTAGGAGATTGTATATAGCGAAAAGCAATGGCTACAATGATAGCAGCCGATACTGCCACTGTTGCCAGGAAGGCAAACACGCGCAGGAGTATTACCCGTAACGGCGTTACCAGCTTTTCGTAGCGTAGCGTATGCGTATTATAGAAGTACTTTATTTTTTTCATAACGATAAAAGAAAGCTGCAAGCTTAAAGCTGCAAGCCATGAGCTTTGAACCCTGTGCTTTATAGCTTGCAGCTTGTGGCTTATAGCTTATAGCTCATTCCTAATTCCTACCTTTGCCGGCCGTTTGTAAAGCGTTCAAATATAACGGCATTTTAAAAGATATATTTTTATGACTTCTTCTGATATACGACAAGAGTTCCTTAATTTTTTCAAAAGCAAAGGTCATACGATTGTGCCTTCGGCGCCGATTGTGGTAAAAAATGACCCGACACTTTTATTTACTAACGCTGGCATGAACCAGTTTAAAGATTACTTTTTAGGCAATAAACAACCCGAACATAAACGCATTGCGGATACGCAAAAATGCCTGCGTGTAAGCGGCAAGCACAACGACCTGGAAGAGGTGGGTGTGGATACGTACCACCATACTATGTTTGAGATGCTGGGCAACTGGAGCTTTGGCGATTACTTTAAGAAGGAAGCCATTGCATGGAGCTGGGAGCTATTGACTGAAGTATATAAGTTGGATAAAGACCGCCTGTATGTGACCATATTTGAAGGAGATGCAAAAGAAGGACTGGCAAAGGATGAAGAGGCCTTTAACGAATGGAAGAAGTATGTGCCGGAAGAGCGGATTTTATTGGGTAATAAGAAAGATAACTTTTGGGAAATGGGGGATACAGGTCCCTGTGGTCCTTCGAGCGAAATACACTATGATAGCCGTAGTGATGAGGAGCGTAAGCAGGTAAATGGCACTACCCTGGTGAACGCTGATAATCCGCAGGTAATAGAGATATGGAATAATGTATTTATACAATTTAACCGCCTGAAAGATGGCTCGCTGGAGCCATTGCCTGCTAAAAACGTAGATACCGGGATGGGCTTTGAGCGTTTGGTGCGTGTTATACAAGGTAAGCAAAGTAACTATGATACGGATGTATTTACCGGCACTATTGCAGCGATAGAAAAGATAACAGGCAAACAATATGACAGGAGTGATAGTAAGCAGGCAATTGCTTTCAGGGTATTAGCCGACCATGTGCGAGCCATTGCTTTTACGATTGCTGATGGGCAGTTACCAAGTAACACCGGCGCTGGTTATGTGATAAGGAGAATTTTGAGACGTGCTGTGCGTTATTATTATTCATATTTAGATTATAAGCAGCCTTTGTTGTTTCAATTGATTCCTGTGATAGGAAAGCAGTTTGAGCAGGTGTTTACTGAATTGCAGCAGCAGATGGATTTTGTGAGTAAGGTAGTAAAGGAGGAAGAGGATGCTTTTTTGAGGACTTTGGAGAAGGGGCTGAAAAGAATTGGTGATATTGTCAATACACTGACACCCAAATCTGAACAGACTATTGCGGGCAAAGATGCTTTTGAATTGTTTGATACGTATGGCTTTCCAATTGACTTAACCAGGTTAATTGCTGCAGAAAACAATTTAATGATTGATGAAGCCGGTTTTGAAAAGGAACTTCAACAACAAAAGAATCGCTCCCGTGCTGCGACTGCTTTAGATACAGAAGACTGGGTAGTACTAGATGATAATAATGCCGTAGAGTTTGTAGGATATGATAGTTTGGAAACAAAAGCCCATGTTTTAAAATACAGAAAAGTAAAAGCCAAAGGTAAGGAAGCTTACCAGATTGTATTGGATAAAACACCTTTCTATGCAGAGAGTGGTGGACAGGTGGGAGATAAGGGAATATTACAACTGAATGGTGAAACCATCCATATCATTGATACTAAAAAAGAGAATGACTTAATTATTCATGTTGCGGAAACAATACCAGATGATTTAAATGGTGAAGTAATAGCTATTGTTCCAAAGGAAAGAAGGCAGAAGATTGCATTGCACCATAGCGCCACGCACTTGCTGCATGCAGCTTTACGTAAAGTATTAAGTACGCATGTGGCACAAAAAGGCAGTTTGGTTAATGAGGAATACCTGCGTTTTGACTTCTCGCATTTTGCTAAAGTAACCGACGAAGAAATTGCGCAGGTAGAGGCTCTTGTAAATGAGAAGATCAGAGCTAATATCCCGGTAGTAATAAAATACATGAGTAAAGAAGAAGCTATGCAAAGTGGCGCCATGGCTTTGTTTGGTGAGAAGTATGGCGATGTGGTGCGAGTGGTAACTATTGATCCAAACTATTCGGTGGAGTTGTGTGGAGGCACACATGTGGGTGCTACAGGTGAACTGGGTTTCTTTAAAATAACACATGAAACAGCAGTAGCTGCGGGAGTACGCCGTATAGAAGCCGTAACGGGCAAGGCTGCCGAAGATTTTGTAGATGAGCAATTGGCTGAACTGAACACTGCAAAGGCTGCCTTAAAGAATCCAAAGCAATTAGGCAAAAGCATTGAGAGTTTACTAAGTGAGCAAAGCGAGCTGAAGAAGAAGTTGGAATCACTAGAGGCAAAACTGTTGAATAGCTTAGAAGGAGAGTTGGCTCAACAAGCTACTACTATTAATAATATTGCTTTTGTTGGTGTGACAGTAGATGTAAGCAGCGCTGATGCATTAAAAAAATTAGCAAATGACTTAGTTAAGAAAATAAACGGTGCTGTAGTGCTTTGCGCAAGTATTGGCGGCAAAGCATCGGTAGCAGTTGCTTTGGCTGAGCGTCTCATCAGCAAAGAACTTGATGCAAATAAAGTAATTAAGGAGCAGGTTGTTCCTTTAATAAAAGGTGGTGGCGGCGGACAAAAAACGTTAGCTACCGCAGGTGGACAAGACAGCAGTAATTTTCAGCAAGTGATTGATAAAGTGAAAGGCTTTTTGTAGCGGCATTATTCTATGATATGCCGTTGAGCTAATTGTTTCCACATCTTTCTCTGCTGCGACAAATGGGATAGTGTAACAAATTTTTGTTGTACTATCCCATTTTTATTCTATTTTTAGTTACTGCTAAAAAAGACCAAATGCCTGCCAATACCAGTACTATTTCTATTGAAGATTTTACCCAGCAACCCGAAGTATTAGCATGCCTGCAACAATTGGAGGCCAAATACGGCAAAGGCGGGAAGAACCTTATTGTATCGGATGTAATAGATGATGAAGGGCACCAATATGTAAACCTGGTGCAGAAGGGGGGCGGCGTATTGGGTATTGCATTAGTAGGCTATACCTATATTCTGGAGCAGATGAATATCCGTTTCATCAGGCTGGCGGGTACCAGCGCCGGTGCCATCAATACGGCATTAATGACGGTAGGAGGTGCTACACCAACACCGGAGAGCGACAGAAAAGTGACAGGCAATAAGAAGATCGAAAAATCAAAATCCATACTCAAAGCCATTTGCGATCTTAACTTCTTCAACCTGGTGGATGGGCATCCGGTAGCACGATCTATCATCAAACTGTTTATTACCAGTGCTGATTTTTCGAAGCAGGTAACGCGGTGGATTAACCGTATTCTCTTCTTGCTGGTCTTATTACCACTGCTCGACTTTGTATCCCTAGGGCTGCAATATAGATGGCATTGGGTATCCTATTTTGCTGAAGCATTTTTCATTCTTACCTGCTTTTATGTAGCGTTATTTATTGTACTGGTAGCTTATTCGGCTTATCTGGTTAACCGCCTCAAGACTGCAGGGTTTGGTATAAACCCCGGTGATTATTTTTACGACTGGATAAAAGAACGGCTGAAGGAAAACCATGTAGTTACAGTATCGGATTTAATGGATGCTGCCAGTACACCCGTACCTGGCCTACGCCTGCGGGGACAACCAGATAATCAGCCAACCGACTTGAACGGTGATGTGACTTTTATTACTTCTGAAATAGTAAGTGAGAATAAAATAGAGTTTCCTAAGATGTGGTATCTCTTCAGAAAGAACAGGGATGACCTGCAGCCTGCAGGTTTTGTCAGAGCTTCTATGTCTATCCCCATCTTCTTTGAATCTTATTTCATCAATGATATACCTTGTACAGACGATGCTGTAAAGGCGGAATGGCTGAAACTGGATGAGGATGACCCGCCTTCCACCGCACGTTTTGTAGATGGCGGCGTACTATCCAATTTTCCATTAAATCTTTTTTTTAATCCCAATGTTGCTACGCCAAGGCTACCCACTTTTGGTATTGACCTAGATGATGAGAAAGATGCAAAAGAAGTATTTGATAAGGTGAATAATGAATCGCAAACCTTAGATGAGGATGAAGGTAAGGGTGCTGCAACATGGAGCTTTGGTGGTTACCTATACCGCATTTTTAATACCGTACGTTTTTATTATGATAAAGATTTCCTGATCAAGAATAATTTCTTCAAAAAAGGTATTGGTGTTATTCCACTCAAAGGATATAACTGGCTCAACTTTTTTGTAACCAACAAGGAGAAACAACAAATGTTTGTGTTAGGGGTAAAAGCGGCTACAAAGTTTTTGCTGGAAGATTTTGACTGGAATGATTACAAGCAGGGGGGAGTTACCCTTCGCCAAAATTTAAAGCCATAAAAAGTAGCAGCATATGCCAATTGATTATTTAAATGACTGGCTCCTCTTTACAGTTGCATTTACACTCTTACTGGTAGTTAGTTTTATTATGCAAAGGCAAAGCGACCATTTCTATACACTGGATGTTATTGTGCGCAAGTTCAGCATTATGGAGCTTGAAGTGCCAGCTACGCCCAAAGAACTGTATAATCTTATTTCGGGGTTATTCCAACTGCCACCTGATGCTTCGAGAAAGTCGTTGAGGGCTTTACGTGGCCAGTTGTGGCTTGACTTTTTATTCATGCCACTTGTTTATGGCTGTATCTTTTTGTTGTGCTGGCGGGTAGCTTATAAAATGCAGCTTCCGGTAGGTAGATACATTTTCCTGGCATTTGCTGTTGGGCAGATTATTCCATGGATATGCGATATTATTGAAAACCGCTTTTTGCTATCGCAATTAAGGCCTGATGTGAAAGAAATAAGTAAGGGCTGGCACCGTAGCTATCTGTACATGGAAGGGGTAAAATGGGGATTAGCCATAACAGCCACTGTTTGCGGTATGGGGGCGGTGATGTACTTCTGGTGCACGGGTGCGTATTCAGCTACATCGCTGCAATACATGATTATTATTGTGGTTGAAATAATTGTCTTTTTATTAGCCTCAAGGTCTTCTGCAAAGCATCAGCAGGTGAGCTAACACATACTATCTATGAGGCAATGAAATTGATCTCACTCATATCTCTTATAGTCACATACACGCGCTTCCAGGGGGCATCATCTATTAAACGCCAGGTGTGCCCGCTGCCGTAAGTATCTAATGCAATCAGGATCTCTCCAGGTTTCAGAATAAATTTTTCTCCTGTAAAAGTGGCAAACTCAAGTGTGCCGGTAATTGTAATTACATATTGATGTACAGGGGCAGTATGCCAGTCGTACACCGATTGGGGTGGTGTTTCTTTAAACCGTATAGCACTAACATGATGCAGCAGGTTCTCTTCTACGGTACCTGCTTCCACATGTGAATGCCCGTCTGTTCCTGTAAATAGTTTATAGGCTTTGATCATTAGTTGTAATTACTTACTTACAAAGTTCCTGAGTTTTAAAGGTAAATACAGCACTATTGCTTTTAAATTTCTATCCTCACCTGTTTAGCACAGAAAACATTTCCTGCGGCTTTGCACGCAGGTAGGCAGCATGGCCGATGGCAGCTTCATACACATCATTTTGCAACGCATCAACAGTAAGGCTCACAAACTCATCTATGTCCATGCCACCATGCGAGCTGTTTTTATCTTCCCTATGGTGATAGCCCAACTCTGTATCTACACTAGGGGGTGCTATCTCAAACACCTTTATAGTAGTACTTCTTAGCTGGTAACGCAGCGATAACGTAAGTGAATGAATAGCTGCTTTGGTAGCACTATAAACCGCAGCTACTGCCAGCGGTACAAAGGCAAGTCCTGAGGAAACATTGATAATAGCGGCAGTATCCTTCCGGGATAAATAACTTGTGAATAACTGTGTAAAATGGATAGGCGCTACCAGGTTGGTCTCTACTTCTGTGTGAATGTTAGCAAGATCGCCGGTGCGAGTAAGGTCGGCGTGAAGTTGTATCCCTGCGTTATTAATTAATACATTTACATCAGGATAGTTTTGAACAACCCATTCGGCTAAGTCTACACGCTGCTGTGCATTGGTTACATCACACACTTTGGTAACGAGGCCTGCATTAGCTCTTTCTATTTCCTTCAATCTTTCTGCTCTTCTCCCACAGATAATCACTTTATTATTCAGCATATTTAAATGCTTTGCCAATGCCAGCCCAATGCCTGAAGTGCCGCCGGTGATGAGCATAGTGTTGCCGGTAAGATTCATAGATGCGGATTTATGTAGTACAGGTTACTGCTTCAAAAAAGCTGCCAGTGAATAATGGGTATGAAGGCATTGGGAATGCATACAGTTAAGAATGCTAATAGTACCATTGACAAAAAGGTAATATGGATGTGTGAGTTACTTAAAGCGAAAGCTTAAGGCTTGCAGGTGGTAAGTTATACCTAGCAACTAATTGCGTGTAAAAGAAATTATACGCCGAAGGTTATGCCAACCAGCTCTCTACTGTATATTTACACCACTACACATTACCCTACTCCCAAGGCTACTTGTTGAATTAGTCTTCTACCCCCAATTATACTGAAAGAAGCGAAGGATGAGCGAGAGATGAGCGAACCATGAGCGAAGGATGAGCGAAGGATACTCCCAGTTACTACCCATTTAGTACCCTTTTACTACCCTTTAGCTTAGGAGTAGCTACGCACTTACTGTCTATTTACTCCCCTTTAGCCTGGAAGGAGGCACCCCTTAGTCAGGAAGGTTGGCTTTAATACCCGACTGCTACCTGAATGATTGAAAAGGGTGGATAGTTGGCAATAGCAGTAAGTAAAGGCTTTTAAGGAATTGGATGGGGTAGTAAAGGTTAACCCACAGATTGCGCAATAGCGCCCCGCCTGCCTGCTCTTGAACTACCACCAGTTGATTTGCCCCAGCTACTTATGCGATTTAAAGTTGTAGATTTATAGGGAAAAGCATTCTAACTTTTTAGAATGTAAAGAATAGAATAATTCTTTGTCTCCCCTTATTGATACTTACAAATTTACGCTATGAATACTGATACTCTTTTTACTATAAGCTGTGTGATTGCAGCCTTTGGCTGGATCGTTCTGATATTTGCAAGTCCTTTCTGGCCGAGATGGGATAAATTTCTGGTGGGGGTCATTATTGCAATATTGGCTCTTACGTATTCATTTCTAAATTTCACTCATTTTAAACCTGATAATTTATCGGATTTCTTTTCGTTGGATGGTATCCAATCATTGTATCAAAACAAAGCATTGCTTCTTGGTGGCTGGGAGCATTTTCTTGCATTTGACCTCCTTGTAGCAGTTTGGATAAAAAGGAATTCCCTTAAATATGGAATCAGTCACTGGCTTATTTTGCCCGCACTAATCTTCACTTGTATGCTGGGGCCTTTGGGGTTTGTCATCTACCTGTTAATCAGATTTGCTAAAACCAAAGATTATTTTGCAGGTAATGATGCATGATATTTAATACATTGTTAACTCAATTAGTTTGTAAAAGGCAGCTTTGTTTTGGAGGGGGATCATAGATTTTAAGAAGAACTGTTTTGCATTGCTGTAAAGCTTTACATTGGTTGGAATGCAATCTCTTACATATAGTTCTTATTTGTTACTTTTTTCTTGATAAAAAAGTAACCAAAAAATCAAGCACGGCATGATCGCTCCGCGCATCCGTGCTGGCCAGCGCCACCACATTGCCTAAGGTGCATTGCTTACAGGTAGCGTATTGCTGGGCTAACAATAGTGCTGGTGTGGAGTGATGGATACGGTACGGTATGGGAAGTAGCCTTCGGCACCGGGAATCAAACAACGTAGCAATAGGCTGGTGCAAATGGAAGGGGATGTTTAGTACATCGAAGGTGGGGGTGAGCACATGGTCTATGATACCTGTGTAGAAGAAATCGCTCCGTTTAGGATGGGGGACAAACCTGCTGCAACCTATTTTTATTTAGTTGACAACGTACTAAATTAGTTTAGCTTCCTGGTTAGATACTCAGCGATAGCCTCTATAAGGTAATAAGGTCCGGAATACTCTGGAGTATAGGGGGTTATTAAGGTAATAAGGTTATTGGAGGCTACTATATAGACTCGCGCTTTGATGTAATGGTAGATGTTTATTATAAACGTAATTAGAGTGCAGTGAAAATAGACGCCCTGTATATAATTTGAAAAGATGAATTCTAATATTCAAAATGCAATATAAAGTGTGGCGCAGAAAGCTGTTTATACCAAACCGCCATCAAGATGAAGATGTGTAACAACCTGTCAGGTTTATTTGCTTATAAAATAAGATTAGATTACAGCACAACCTGACAGGTTTATAAAACCACTTTCCCCTACTTAATGGCGGTTTGGTATTAGATACTTGGTTTTATTACCAGCAGCACCGCAGCTTGACTGATCAGGAAAACCATTGGCTAATGATAATAGGGGCTAATCATCAGGTAAACAACTGGCCCTGTAATAGCCACATACAACCACAGTGGCCAGGTGTATTTCGCTATCTTTCTATGTTGTGCAAATTCGGCTGTCAATCCTTTGTAGGCTGTGTATAAGATAAATGGCAATATGACGCTGGCGAGAAAAATATGCGTAAGAAGAATTAACAAATAAACACCGCGTGTACCCCCAACAGCAGCCAACTCGGCAGGTGACACTATACCATCATGGTTACTATCACCATAACGTGCCTCGCCTGCCAGGAGGTGATGCGCGATGTAGGATACGAGGAATATGACGGATAATACCAAAGCGGTTATCATCAATTGCTTGTGCAGCTTGTACTTTTTCTGCTTTACAACAAGCAGGGCAGCTACAAGCAGTATGGCGATAATGGAATTGATAACAGCATTAACCGCCGCAAAAATGTGAACGTTGAAAGGCACCGAGATGTTTAGCTTGAACCCACCCAATAAAGCTACTGCTGCAAACACCACAAACGAGAAAATACCAATGAGCCACTTTGCCTGTTTATCATTTTTTGAAAGTGTAGCCTGTAACATAGCTTATGTATTAATTTTCTTTTTCCTGAATAATATACTTACCCCGATCACTACCACTACGATAGTAATGGCAAGAAAGATAGCCATGAGTGCCGGGTCGAAAGGCAATGGCTCGGGGTTGGTGGCTTTTTCTACCATTAGCAAGCCAACGTCTTTTGCCAGTTTGCCAAGTGATGTACTATCGGTGCCGTCATAATAACCACGTATCTGGTGCATTTTATCTATCAGCACAAAGCGGCTGGTGTGTACAAAATTGGGATCAATAGGCTCGTTGCTATACTTATCTACCTTCAACTGTTCGAAGATGAAGTTGTAAATAGAATCTTTATTGCCGGTGAGAAACCACCAGTTGTCATGGTTCACACCAAAGCGGTCGGCATAGGCTTTCAACCGCGGTGCTGAATCGCGCTCGGGATCAATGGTAAACGAGACAAACTGCACCACCGAAGTATCTATTGAGTGGAACCGGTCGCCACCTTTAGCAAAGGAGCGTTGCAGCTTTACCATGTTTTTGGTGAGTTTGGGACAGATACTGGCGCAAGAGGTAAAAAAGAAATCGGCCACAATAACTTTGTTCTGTATGTCGTACAGGTTTACGGTGTCGCCTAACTGGTTTTGCAGGCGGATGTCGGCCACCGTATGCCACACTGTATCATCCATCATTTTGCCGTCCTGTGCATGATTTACTATACTATCGGGCAGGTAATGGCGGGGCATTTCAATATTGCGCTCGCTGGCATATTTTACAAACAAATAGCCGATAATGGGTATAATCAGCGCTAAACACAGCGCCAGTATAGTAGTTTTCCTCATGATTGAAGTATAACAGGATGCCACACCGCTAACTGCGGTAATGGCGGCGCAAAAGTAATACGCAAAAAATGAAAAGCCTTCTGTAGTGCGGAAGGCTTGTACTATTGTTGTGCTAAAGTTTATTGCTTTATATGGTAATTTTCCATTTTTAATCCTGATTTGCCCGGCATATTCTGCCAGATGCGTGATATACACACTACATCTTTAACTACATAGCTATGGCGTGGCATCAGTATAAGAAGATTGATATACTTACTACTTTCGTAGATAGTAGTAATATTGGTACGCTGAACTCAAATAAGATTTGCTTGGATAATGTTTTAATTCATAAACTTCCTCTTTTTCAACCATTTATCCCCAATCTGCATACTAACAGTTGTTATGAAATATATGCTGCCTAACTTGCACCCCGAATCAACACCAATTATTCATGGTACAGATTTGCAATCAAGCCGGCAAGCCGGAAGCTTACCTGGTAAAGAACATCATCGTAAACCTGAACAATTATGATGCAATTGGCGTAGTGCTTGGCAATTGCATTTTCAACAAGCATGGCTTGTTTGTTGGTAAAACACGCCGGCACTGCATTTACAATCAACAAGGCGAAATAGTGGGTACCATGCTCTTGAATGAGCAGGAACTTGACTCTATGAACAGCCAGATAGTAAACGAGGGCTGGCGCATTGTGGAACAAATTAAGAACCATAGCTGCACCTGGATTGAAGAAAAGCAGCAATGGGCTAACATGTCATTTGAAGAAGTGCTTGCGTAGACTTTTACTTTAATTAATTTATTAGTTTTATTTATTGGCTGTATGCCTCAGCATACAGCCAATAGCTTTTTGTGCCAAATCAAAAGCCAAGGGTGGGCAGCATTCGTTTATATTAACCTAAGGCTTCGTCCTTAGGAGCCTGGATGAAAGGATAGCGGCTTTAGCCTGAGTATTGGCTGTGGCTAAAGCCATGGGTTAGTTCTTATTGCTTCACGCTAAACAAATACTCCCCCGAACCTACTTCTGCAACTGCATACCCATTCTCATGCTTTAAACTATTAATAGCCTTACCACTCTCATACACTGTTGCATTAGTTTTACAAGGGACATATATCGTTGCAGTAGTATTAACGGGGATGCTGACTTCCAGGTTGAAAGTATCATTCTCTATCTTCCATGCGCTGCTAATTATTCCGCTGACAGAGGTATAGCTGCCTTTTGCCCAGGTAAGATCTCCTGCAGGTTGCGGCTTGATAATAATCTTTCTGAAGCCAGGTGCTGCTCCATTGATGCCTAATAGAGAACGGTAAAACCATTCATCCACTGAGCCAAACATGGGGTGGTTTTGAGAGTACACATTATCGGAAGGCGCCCATGTTTCCCACAGGGTGGTAGCACCATTAGCCAGCATATAGCCCCAGCCGGGAAAGTCGCGCTTATTGGCAATGGTATAAGCAATATCATTGCGGTTGTTGTTGCGTAGTACATCAAACAACATTTGCGTAGCAAAAATACCTGTAGACAAATGTCCATTACGCTTTGTGATAGAATCGTGCAGTATGGCAAAAGAAGCGGGAGGATTGGGAGAAAGCCCATGCCATAAACCAAATAACTGGGCACTTTGCGTGCTATTGGCAAGCTGCCCATTGCCGTGATAGAAGGTGTCTCTGATTGTTTTTTTAATACTGGCAGCAAGCTCTGCATAGGCTAATGAATCTGCCGTTTTATGCAGAATGCCGGCAAAGTCTGCCGCTAATACCGCGTGCTGATAATAAAACGCAGATGCAGTAAAAGCTACCGGCTTTTCATTCAAAGCTTCATGATCGCTGATGTCATCATAAAACAAATTGTTCTGTGCCTTTGACTGTAAAAACTGTATCTGCCGTTGTAAGGGAAAATAGTTAGCCTGAATGATATGTACATCTCCATAAAAGTCGTACAACTGCTTTTGCAAAAATGGAAAAGCAAGCTCCCAGCCCAGAGGGCCAGATGAGTCGCCATAGCCCTTATCGGCAATGCCAGTAAAAGGGGCAAGCTCTGTTATACCACCTCCAGGGCGTTGCTCATTGGCAAAGTCGTTAACACTTTTGGAATAAAAAGGCGCCATGTTGTAGTTGTATATGTAAGCGCCGGAGGTAACTGCTATATCTGCCCCATAGCCCATTTTCTCGCGTGTGGGGCAGTCTGATTGCACGCTGAAGATATTACTCAGGAAGGTCCATTGTATAGCCTCATGCAATTGGTTGAACATATTGTTAGAGCAGGCAAAGCTACCAACCGGCTGAACATTGCTATTCATACGCAAGCCTTCAATATCTTCTTTATTTAAGATGCCCGGCCAGCCTGTAACTTCTATATACCTGAAGCCATGAAAAGTAAAGCGTGGCTGCCAGGTTTCCACACCCTCACCTTTACAGGTGTAACTGTCTTCCTGCCAGGCAATCTTTGGTGCACCTGGTCCGCCATTACTGTTTTTTATCTGGGTAGTTACAGCGGTCATTACATTCAGTTTGCCATCGCTGTAGATCAACTCACCATAACGTAACGTAATCTTCTGCCCTCTTTTACCCTGCACCCTGATGCGCGCCACCCCTGCGAAGTTTTGTCCCATATCTACAACAAACATATCCTTTGCAGGCTGGGAAATGTTTACTGGTTTTATTATCCTGGTAATAGTAACCGGGGGTTGCATTTGTGCTGCTAATGTACCCGAAGGACCATTCGTTACGACAGCATTTTTCCAGGTGGCTTTATCAGCATTTATGTTATCCCAGTTCGGTTGTTCTAAAGTTGCATTGTAGTGTTCTCCCAGGTACACACTATTGCGAACAATAGGGCCGGGCGCTGTTTTCCAGGTATTATCAGTGACAATGACAGCAGTGCTTCCATCGTTGTATTGTATATGTATCTCTGCCTTTACGCATGGTCTGCCAGTCTGCTGATAATCACGCAGGTCCCATTTTCCAAAAAGCTTTAGGGGAAGCGGATTATACCAACCATTGCCACTCATCACGCCTATACAGTTCTGTCCATTCTTAATCATATTCGTTATATCGTATACCGCATACAATACTTCTTTTTTAAAAGTGGTAAAGCCCGGATCCAATACATGGTCGCCAATCTTACTACTGTTCAAGTAAGCTTCGTAGTAGCCCAGCCCGCTGATATATAAACGTGCGGATTGTACTGCTTTATCAGCAGTAAATGTTTTCCGGAACAGCGGCATCCTGTCTTCCTTGTAATAATCTTCCTCTTTGGCAGGCTGGCTGCTACCATCACTTATCCACTTTGCCTTCCAGTCATTAGCATAAATCATTGCTGTTTCAAATGTGCTGATATCACTCCAATCCGAAGCCTCCCCATTTTGATTATATACCTTTACACACCAGTAGTATTTTGTAAAAGGACGCAGCTGCTTACCTTCATATGTTACCTGTATGTTTTGGCTGGATATTACTTTACCTGTAGTCCATACATTACCTTTTTGCCGGGCTATGTCTATGCTGTCATCACTTACAATCAGTTCGTAGGCAGACTGTAACTGGTTCCGCTGTGTAGTTATAAAATAATTCCATGCGAAGCGTGGTTTCAGGGCATCTATGCCTAAAGGATCTTCCATGTATTCACAGGTAAGATATATAGGTTGTAGCGGAGAAGCAATACATACATAAGAAGCGACAGTAGTCAGTAAAGAAAGGAGCAAGTGTTTCATTATGGCTGCGTTGATTTGAATTGATACTGTATGCTAATATCTGTATTCTTGATGGATTGGGTGACAAGAATAAAATTATTTGTTTAGTCTATATAGTGCAGCATTAAATAAGTGCTGACATAGGGTGTGATACTGTCAGCGTTGAAGAGGAAGTTAAGGATGCAAGCCCTGCTGAATAGCTATGCATATGATGAAGGAATGGATACCTATAAAGCTCTATAAAAATACCACAACCTTTAAAACTTGACATAGAAACAAATAAGCGGGATTACATTTGCAATACTAACTAAATCAACAAAGTCATGGAGAATGGACAAAACCAAGCCTCAAAAGCATTGCCTGGTAAAAAAGAAATGAAGCACCAGTTAGCTGATAAAATGGGAACCGCCTTGCCTGAGCTACGCGAAATGCTGGGCGAAAAGAAATTTGCAAACCGGGTAAAAAAAGCTGCCAAACTATTAATGGAAGGCTTGCATAAAGACGACTTAGCCAAAAAGAGAAAGCAGCAGCCTGAGAAAGCCACTGCTACCAAGAAGTCAGATGTAAAAGGCACTACTGCTAAGAAAGCTGCAGCTAAAAGAACTGCAAAAGCTGCTCCAGCCAAAAAAGGGAAGGCTGCTAATAAAAAGAGTGCCGGCAAACAGTAAATTATACTGTTTATAATTAGATTGTACAGTACAATCTGTCCGAAGCTTACAACTATTTACTTTCAACTTGCAGCTTATCGCTTACAGCTTGTAGCTTTTCGATTGGCACAGCTTTGCGTGCTGTTGCTTTTTGTAATAAATACTTATAGATCTCTAATTGTGAACGAATTTTTTTCTCACCCTGCACTGCAGGAACATATTCATTACTCAACTCATCATCGAGTATGCGGGCTTTTACGTTGTCACTTAATTGTATATCTATAATTTCTTTTAGCTCCTGTTGTAAATCAGGATCATTGATAGGCACTGCTGCTTCTACGCGATGGTCCAGGTTGCGGACCATCCAGTCGGCAGAGGAGAGATACATCTTTTCCTTGCCGCCATTGCGGAAGGAATACAGGCGGGCATGCTCCAGAAACTGATCTACAATAGAGATGGCAGTTACATTATTCTTAGTTTTTGATCCTTCAAATTTAACAGAATAAATACCCCTGATAATCAAATACAGCTTCACACCAGCATGTGCTGCTTCATACAATTTAAGTATGAGCTTTTCATCACTCAATGAATTAAGCTTTAGTGTAATAGCGGCCTTCTTCCTGGATTTTGCTAGTTTTATTTCTTTATCTATCAAATGCATTAGCTGCTGCCTGATAGTGGTAGGTGCCACCAGCAATGTTTTGCAGGCACGCAAAGGAGCCTCGGTCTTTGGATTTTCAAGATAACGGAAGATGCGGTTGATGTCTGTCATTATACTGCGGTTAGCAGTAAGCAGGCAAAAGTCAACATACACATTAGAGGTCTTTTCGTTAAGGTTGCCAGTACTTACAAAGCCATATTCCTGTATGCGCTTATGGTCGCGTCTTTTAATAACGCATATCTTGGCATGTACCTTCAGGTTAGGTAAACCTACCAGTACTTTCACGCCTTCAACTTCCAGCCGTTCCTTCCATGCGAGGTTCGCTTCTTCGTTAAAGCGGGCACGCAGTTCCAATACCACCGTTACCTGCTTACCATTACGGGCAGCATTGATCAAAGCATTAACAATGGTAGAATGCTCAGCCAGCCGGTAAGCAGTAATTTTTATTGAGACTACATCAGGTTCAATAGCTGCTTCCCGCAGTAAGTCGGTAATGGTGTTGAAGGTGTGATAAGGAAAATACAGCATTATATCCTTCTCCAGCACTGCTTCCGTTACACGCACGCGATGCTGCAAAGCCGGATGTGTAAACGGCTGTACGGCTCTTTTTCCCTGGGCAGGAAATACATCAGGAAAGTCCATAAAGTGCCGGAAGTTGTGAATGCGCCCGCCCGGTATAATATTATCGCGGCGGGTAAGATGCAGGCGTTGTATAAGGTATTCAAGCAGGCTGCTGTTCATTTCTTTATCATATATAAAACGTGTTGGCTTCCCCTTGCGCCTGTTCTTTAAGCCTTTCTCTATCTTTTGTACAAAGTTGGTGGAGAGGTCGGTATCCATGTCTATCTCTGCATCCTTAGTAATCTTGAATATATGCGCATCATACCGCTCGTAGTTGAAGTAAGAAAAGATATAAGGCAGGCTGAAACGAATAACGTCTTCAAGCAAAATAATGTATTTATTACCGTCCCTTTCTGGCAAAATGACAAAGCGGCCCAATACTCTTGAAGGGACTTCTATGAGTGCGAATTTTTGTGCGTATGCCTGCGAAACATTGCTCATTACCACCCCTAAAAAAATACTCTTCTCGCGCAGGTAAGGTAGTTCGGGCAGGTCTTCTATTAACAGCGGTATAATATTAGAGCGTACTCTTTCTATGAAGTATTGCTTTACATACTCCTGCTGATCTTTATCTAAATGTTTTTCATCTGTCAGGAATATATGCTGCTGCTGCAATTCGTCACAAATGTGCATCCATATCCTGTCAAATTCGCTCTGCTGCTTCAGCACAATAAGCTGAATGGCATCAAGCACAGCATGTGGATCTGCTTCGCGATGCATGTTCAGCTTTTTTTTAGCACCAAACTCTATCATGCGCTTAAGCGTGGCAACACGTACACGGAAGAACTCATCAAGGTTATTGGAGAAGATGCCTAAAAACCGGATCCTGTCTTTAAGAGGGACTGTTTTATCATTGGCTTCCTGTAGGACACGGGCATTGAAAGAAAGCCAGCTAATATCACGCGGGATAAATTTGTTCTTTTTCATCTATAAAATGAAGTTATGCTATTTGAATCAACTGCTGTTTGTTGCCAATAGTTTGCCAAAAGGATACGAGGATTTAGGGAGATTTTTGGGATTACCGGATTGAAGAGAATGACTCTGTGCTCTCCAGTGCCTCTGTGGTTCAATAAACACGTGCTCTCGTACAAACAAAAAAACCACTGTAAAGACAGCGGTTTTTGCACATGAGAATAACTCTCTATATTGGGTCTATAAATCAGAAGTTTGCAGCGGCTTCGGGATATGCACAGTAGCAGATTGTGTAGCACCGTTGCGCTTGTACTGAAGCTTTACATCATCACCTGGCTTCAGATCTTTCAACAGGTCTTTTATATCTTTTACACTCTGCACAGCTTTGCCGTTTACCTGGGTGATTACATCATTCTCTTTCAATCCGGCCTTGGCAGCAGGAGAATCTTCATCGTCAATATCCTTTACGGTTACGCCTCCGCTGTTTTCAGTATCCTGAACGCGCATGCCTAAACGTGGCTTGTCATTATCCCACATAAAATTGAATCCTTTGCCATCTTTCAGCTTAAACATGTTAAAATCATCATTGTTACCATTCCATACAAACGGACGTGTTTTGTTCTTATCCAATGTAGCCGTAGTGGTGCTTACTTTTTTATCCCGCATATAGGTGATGGTTACTTTATCATTTGGCTTGTATTTGCTTATAACCTCATACAAATCATCTGCATCATCTATTTTTTGGTCGCCAATCTTTGTAATTACATCACCTTCTTTCAGTCCGGCTTTATCAGCAGCACTTCCTTCTGTTACTTCATTAATCTTTGCACCGGTATCATTGCCAGTATCTATAGGCATCACGCCAAGCACTGCATCATTGCTCTGAAAATTGAAAGAGCGGTTAAACACTTTTGGGCCTCCCGGGATAGGAGCGAATGCGATTATATCAGAGCCATGGTTATGGTTGCGAATGATTTGTACATCGCCGTTATTGAAATCCTTAGCAGGCTTGCCATTGATAGTTACACTATCGCCATCTACTACAATCGTTAGCTTCTCTTTGGTATCACCATTTTTATGAATTATAATACTTTCACCTTTACCATGAATAGGCGGAACAGGAGCAATAGCCGAAGCCGGTGGTTCAGGAGTCTTTTGTGCAAAGCTTGCGCAAGCGATTAGCGCCAGTACTAATGTTGATGAAAAGCGGATAGATTTCATGATAAATAGTTTTAAGTACGAAGAATTTAGTAGATCAAATGTAGTAAAGTTTCTGAAATACGAAAGCTTTCGGAAATGTTAAATGAAAAATCGTTGGACACAATTATCGGAAGTTGCCGGAATAGATATTTTTAGGTCATAGAAGGAATTACGTCATGGAAATCTTTTCTTAGATTCGTCCATTTTGGGCAGTAATACCTTAAGAAATTGTTGTGCTATTTAGTACGTCCGGTTTATATTTTGAGCTTTAAGGTATAGGCAAAATAAGCACGCAACAGCATAGAAATAAATAACTTTTAAATAACTTTTTGAATTTTAATAGCCTGCACTAAGGTCTAATCATAGGTACTTGCCTTAACAAGTAATATTAAGTGTAAAATGAACATGCCATCTTAGTCTTACCATTCAACAAATGACCGCAGAGGATTAAACCGACTCTCCTCCCTCCATATACGCCCACAGCAAGAGCACTGCAATAGCGCAAATGGTGAATATAAGCGTATAATAGATAGCTGCCCAAACGATAAAGCTGAGTAGAGCAATTGTAATAACACCTATTACCGAAAATGTTATTATGTCCATATAATGGTATCCGAGGATATTGATTATCCTGGTAAATCCTCTTCTTAATCTTTTGATTATATATTTCATAATTGTACCTCCAGGGGTATGTTAGTCATTGATGTTTAAGCAATTGCCATTCCCATTTCTTCACCTGTTCAGGCAAAAAATGCTCAGATTAACATTTTACTGTTTCATCAATGGCACAGGACATTGGAAATAGCAGTAATAGCGCCCCTCTCTGCCAATTAAAAGTAAGCAGATGTGCCGATTCAAATTAACTATAAGTTGAAGAGCCTAAAGAGAGATTGTTTTAGCAGCAAAAAGAAGAACTGCTTAATACCAGGCAGCACCAGAACAGGCACAAGTTTCCCTGCCCGCGTCATAGAGCACCAGTATTGCCAGTTAGGCTTTGAAGTCCTTTATGCACGTGCTATCCGGTTGTTTACCCGGTTAAAAATGACTAAGGCTGGTGACTCTGCCATCAAAGATCTGTTGTGAATTTGCTTCAGATTGGGTTATAAATTTACTTCCGGGTAGTTCTGCAGCCAAACATCCTACCGGCAGTTTTGCCGTTAGTTGCCTGCACCGCACCGCTATTTTGTTTTTGTCTTTTATAAGTTCCGCAGGTATAGGATATTCTTCATCAAAGAATTTGCCCGGTGTACCGACTTTCAATTCTACAGAAGCAATCCTTACATCATCCACCAGTATATTAAAAGTCCTGTTCTTATCTCATTCTATACATATAAGTCTCCTTTCGAGTAAGCAACAACCTGAAATCACATTAATTAAGCAATAGATGAATTGATTAACTCAGAAATGTTTAAAGAAAAAGTCAGACAAGAAGCCAAGCTGCGTGTTTAGCCAGGAGGGATAAACAAAGGCACCGGTAATATGAGGATGAAAATTAATCTGCAGGGAAGCTTCGGTTATATCGTGGATGTGAAGAGCTCAAAAAAAATGTTATTAAAAATAAATTGGCTTAATTGATATTTTAAATACTTCTCTTATATTTAACTCCTAAACCAAACATATAAAACCCTATACACTACTTATCCCATGTGCGATATATTGGAATAGTACTCTGTATTATCAGGTAAGTAAATTAAACACATATTATGCGAGACAGGCAAATAAGCGCTCAACAACACCGTACACAGCGTACTGAGAAAAATATTCACGCTTTTATTTTAATACTGCAGCAGGCCGGCTATACAGAAGATATTTACCGGAGTCCTCACAGAATATTCAAAAAAGGCAACATAACAGTAGAAGTTTCCATATCCCTTAATGAAGTGCTGTTTATTCAGGATGGCACGGCAGATAAGTACAGTGGTAATAATATCCCACTGGCACATGCACACCTGCAAACCATTGCTGCTTAATTTCCAATCATTGCTTTTAGTTTGTTATTATCTCAGTTTAAAAGTTGAAAAACTGAGATACTACCTCTTAAACGCCGATTATGCGGTACTCAAATGCTCGTGTATTGTTTTTACCAATTCATCCATGTCAAATGGCTTTGAAATAAACCCGTCTGCTTTGTACAAGGGAACGGTGGGTGCAAGTTGAACATTTGCAGAAAACAAGATGATAGGAGTTTGCAGAAGATATTTGGTTTTTAGTTCAAGACACAGCTCTCTACCATCACAAGTCCTTAAATTTATGTCCATCAGGATGAGGTCAGGCTTTACTCTTAATACTTCTTCTATTACTAATTCACCAACCACAACAGGTAAGACGACATATCCGTTTCTCTCTAACATATAGGATACTACAAATAGGATGTCGTCATCATCCTCAACTACAATTATTTTCCGCATGCAGTTACATTTATGGACATGCCCCACTGCAAAAATGTTTCCAAAGCGAGGTGGATTTTTTGATTTGAGGAGAGTACCACAAAATAGAATATCCATAGTCATTGAAATTATGAATCATTATAACAACTACATATCATATATTTTCAATAAGCTTTGATCCATATAATGATGGATAAAGTGTAAAAATAATGCCTTAGTAAAGACAGTGCAGATTTGGATGTGTAGCCTATTTTGATAAAATCAAATTTCAAAACTAATTTCCCTTTAAGCAGCAACTGCAAAACCTACTATACTTTTGTGTGATCAATATCCAATATCAACTCTCCTCTAATCCCATATCTAATTCCCTATAAATAGACATCAGCGCTTGAAAAGTAATGCAGTGCTGATGTTTTATTCTTTCGCAGAAGGATTGCCATAATTGCTGACATACTTCTTCTGTTCGGGACATACTATAAGTTTATTGAAGGCAAATTGCGCCACATACATAGCTTTTGCCTTCTCGATAGCTTTAAGCTATAATGCTTATGTACAAGGCTCGGTAGTGTCAATCTTTGATATTTTAATGTATTTCGTAAAGACTTTCTCTGTTTTAGGGTCGAAGACATTCATTAAGTTTTGTATAAAGAAATTATCAGAAAAGCAGGCACTATGGTATGTCAAAAGGAGATGCCACCTGGTGCTTTACTGAGGAAGATGGTTAACAACTAAAGTTAGATAAGGAAAGATATAGCCAAACAAAAGCTGATTCATTATGTATTGTCGAGTGTCCTTTAGCCTTCCGATCTATTGTAAAGCCCTTTAGCGATAAGGTTGTTGTCACATACATTCTACTTGCATATCATGTTTGTCAAAATAACAATCAATGTAAATGCCATTCCCGTGACTAGTGCTTTCAGTTGAGCAATGCAACTAAAATGCCTTTTTACCAGTTATTTTTATTTCGTAGAAATCTTCTCGTTCACTGTCACACTTTTTGATTAAGGTCGATTTATAGTTCTTCTCTCCGAATAAATAAACCGGAGTAGTTTTGAAATCTTCTTGAAGTGATAAGTCAGGTGACATACTTATTTTAGAAAAGCCGGATGTATTGCCTTCTAACCATACACTCCACCTACAAGAATTTTCACTATCACCACATGCTATTGTTGTACCATTAATGATAATGTCTGTATAGCCCAGTTTGCCATACGTATTAGTTGCATTATCTAGTTTAGGATTAGCGCTCTCCCATTTAACCCTACTATTAGTAATATGTGCTCATAAAATATCTTATTACTGAATATTATTATTGTACAAATTTTCGCCTTTCTAGGCGATACAATTTAATAAACTGCCTGCATTGGTTTAAATCCATTCTCGATCAAAAAATGCTAAGAGTAAGTTATATTATAAATTATCTCCTTATATTTACTCTTGCCAAAACACAGCCAAAACTATGACCACAGCCAAAGACTTCGTACAGTCCAGATTCCCGTATGCTGTATATCAATACCAAGATAGATGGAATAATAATTTAAGATGGTTTCAAAGAATATTTTCAATATATCAGGACAATGAATTAGACGCTTTTAGCGCATTATCTAAGAAGTTGGGGGAGGGTAGAACAGTAGAAGAAGCCTGGGAAAATGCCAAACGTAATATTGAGGTGGATATAAGGTGACAGCTTATTTCACATTGCTGAATAAATGAAGTATTTAGTAATCATCATTACTGATCTTTTCCTAATGAGCTCTCAATTTTACAGGCATAAAAAAACCTCCTAAAAAGGAGGCTTTGTGCCCAGAACAAAAACCAAACCCTGAAAATTCCGAGGTAAGTTATATACACTCTTATAGTAAAGTTTACTACTTACTTTACTTTCATTTCCTCCCTTCTGACTTGTTTTTACTCAGAAACGTTTCTAAACCGTTTCTTACACAATTATATCTTCTGGTTATAGCTCCTAATAGTACTTGATTAGTTCATTTTTTCAGTACGAGTTAGAAGAACTCTGCTGCTAATTTCATGCATAAGCCTAATGTATATGTTCATCTATATAGAAGTAAGCATAATATCCATATCAATAAGAAATATACAAAAAAGTTGGCGAAAACGGCAAAAAGTGAGTTTGCCAGCAGTTTACTATAGTATAAGCTAAAATTAATACAATTATGAGTGTCAAAATTAGATACAAAAAAGTTAGCTGGTGGAATGAGCAGCGTGTATTTAGATATACATCACTGTGGACAGCGAAGGTATGAATATTTGGAATTAAAAGTAGTAAATAACGCTACCAAGGCAGAAGATAAAAAGCATAACAAAGATGTTGAGTTTGCGGTTAAGCATATAGCTCATCAAAGGGAAATAGAGTTGCTGAGCAACAAGCACAATGTTGAAATATTACAGCAAAACAAGCCTGCTGATTTTATTGCTTTTGCTCAGCAGTATATTGAAGAGAATAAAGAGCGGATTCAGGTGCGAAGTTTTCGAGCTTCATTAAAAAAGTTTAAAATGTTTGTTGGTAAGGACATTCTATACTGCCACGAAATAAATGAGGAATTTATTCAAAAATTTGCAAACTACCTTGACAGCCAACTTACAGGGCTTACTCCCCAGACATATTTGAAAAAAATACGCAAGCTTTTAAAGGAGGCTAAGAAGCAGAGATTAATAAAGTTCGACTTCTCCGTTCCCCTAACGATTAGCCAACAAACAAACGGGTTAAAAGACGTACTAACGTTTGCAGAACTGCAATTGCTTATAAATACTCCATGTGGTAATAAGCAAGTAAAGAACGCTTTTTTGTTTGCCTCATTAACTGGTTTGCGCTTTTGCGATGTAGTTGCATTGAAGTGGAAAAATGTGCAGGATGATAGAATTATGCTTATTCAACAAAAGACGAAACAGAATGTGTTTGTTCCATTAAATGGAGATGCCAAAAGATTACTCGGAGAGCAAAAGAAAAGCAATGACAATGTATTTACTCTACCGAGTCATACAGGCTGTTTGAAAGACCTGAGAAATTGGGTTAAAAGAGCAGGCATAGAGAAACATATAACCTTCCATTGTGCTCGTCATAGCTTCGGCACAAACCTAATCGAGCATGGTGTTGATTTGTTCGCTACAAGCAAGTTATTAGGTCATACTTCTGTAAAGCACACGCTCATATACACAAGGTATTCGGACAAGATGGGCAAAGAAGCCATAGAAAAGCTACCCAGTTTAAATTTAAAATAAATATACGCATATGCAAGCAAACAACATGTCAACCTACACGGTGCTTTCGGAGAAAGCAGTATGGAATATTGACGACTTATGCACCTATACCGGCTTTAAAAAAAGCTATGTATTGAAGCTAACCCACTTACGACAAGTGCCATTTTATAAACGTAGTGGTGGTAAAAACTTATTTTTTAAACAAGCTGAAATACTTGAATGGTTAACAGAAATAAAGTATGAGCAACACTCTTAAAACATGCAACATGAACCAAGTTTTCTCCGACTACTATTTGTTTCAAAAAAGTGCTGGTGGCAAGTTTTATTTAATGTGCCAATATGGTAATTATGAGCCATTAGATAACGTCGCAAAAACGGCAGAAAATCTAGACGATTTACGAATTGAGTACTTGTTCTTAAAAAACCTAAAACGGAGCCAAATCAGCCTTAAAAGCTTCTTTTGGGAGGATATTTTAGGGGTGTGCCACTTTAAGAATGATCAAAATGAGATTGTCTTCAACTTATGCCCAAAAAGGCAAACAATTGAATTTTTTATTAACGACCCTCAAAAGGAGAGTAGAGCCTTAATCTTAGAGCTAATAACAAGGGAGGAGCTTTTTGCAGAAGTAAACTATATGCGGCTGCGAGCCTACAGTGTGTCCTAAAACAAAGAGACCACTGGTTAGTCCAGTGGTCCTGTTTTCAAACTGTTGAGCTGTAATAAGCAAATGATTGAGACCAATCCTGTGTTTAACAGTGTCAAAGTTTAAATAGAATAGTATAAATCATAAAAAAGTAGAACCATGATAATAAACATTGATAAGCAAACCGATTTGAATGAGGTAATCAGATCAATAAACAAGTCAAATGTGTCCTTAGCCTTTACCGAAGCGAACTTGATATTTGATGATTGGATATATGATAATCTTCCAAAGCCACTTCTCCAAATAGGTAAGTTTGAAACTGTGCCTATTAAAAGAGATCTAGCTTTACTGTCACTCCTTACCATTATAAGCGGAATTGTTAGAAAGTTAGTAGTAGATCATGATGCAAGATTAGTAGGAAGTCAACTTTATACATACATAATAGGGAATCCAGCATCTGGTAAGGGGCATGCAAGTTTTTGGAAAGACTGTGGTATGGAGTACCATATACATTTAGAGCAAAAATTTGATTAGGAAAAGATCAGTAATGATGATTACTAAATACTTCATTTATTCAGCAAATACAACTAAAGCAGCATTGTTGAATGAAGTGTTTGAAAATGATGGATATGGGCTCATTTTTGAGACTGAGGCTGATACGCTTGTAACTGCAAATAGTTCCCAGTTTGGCAGCTTTTCTGACTTTTTAAGGCATGGCTTTCAAGGCGAAGCGCACTCATATAATAGGATGACAATGGAGAAGCCACGATTGATTCCACAAGTTAATTTAAGCATTTTGCTTACTTCTACACTTAACCAATGCTTTAAGTTCTTGCCCAACTTTGAGGATGGCTTATTTTCACGTTTT
>Ga0181471_100029_pt1 | contig 31790 bp, 33 predicted proteins | sample InSIn5gowninarea_FD_119083 | JGI IMG/M metagenome (GOLD analysis project Ga0181471, IMG submission 119083) | Clean room microbial communities from NASA Spacecraft Assembly Facility at Jet Propulsion Laboratory, Pasadena, California, USA -... ...
TAAGGTTTAATTAGTAACATCATGGCAGATTGATCAATTAAACCAAAAAAACAGCAAGCAGAATAGATTTAAACCCAGTGTTGAGAGTTAGAGATGATGCTAGGGTTGTGAGTAAGGGTATAGATAACGCTAAATCTATCTTAGTCTGAATTCGGTTTAAAGCTGGAGTTGTAGTAACAAATGTCCCTCCTGCATCTGCATTTCCTCCAAAAGCTCTATATACCAGGACTTTTTCTTTTGTAACTACTGTTCTATAATTAGAATCTTTAAAAGTCTTAGCAAGAGTTGTTGGGTGGTAGCTGTTTAATTACCTCTACTTTATTATCAATACGGGTCGAATAATTGATAAAGTTATTATTTAACCTACTCTCGATCGTCCTATTCTTACCCGTACCCTTACTCACAACCCTGACATCATCTCTAACTCCTAACACTGGGTTAGCTGTTTTGCCTTTAAACGGTAGGAGTAATAAGGCGCGTTCAAAGCCTGCTTGTTGTTCTTCTTCACTGATTGGATTACCGAATATATCTCGTCCCGTAATGAATTCGCTAAAGATATTAAGCAATTTGTCGCGTGATAGACTATGAATTGCGGATTAATCTTTAGGAAGACCCTATCATATTAGTTTAAAAAAACTTGAATTATTTTATTTTGGCTCTTTCTTTCATTTCCTCGACTGAATTAACTAGCCACTGTAGAGGAGTTAACTTAATAGCTGGAAAATAAATTTCTGCATTATTTTGAATAATATCTTCCTTATTCTTATTTGTTAAACCACTATTCAAAAACTTCTCACAATCCTTTATTGTGGACAGTAAACCCTCTTTGCTGACTTCGTTTATAAATTCAGCTAATGCTTGTTCAGGAGAACTAATATCTTGGTGAAATGTACCTCCTAAAAAATCCTCAAACTCCTCTAAATAATCATAATTTTCATCCATTAACTACCCCTTCTTTCCATTTAACTAGATATCCTGCTAATATAAAACTACCCTTAGTATCTTTTTAAATATTATTTTTGCATTTGTTACATTCTCGACTACTTCAAAATTTTCAGTATCACTTCTACCTATTATCTTTGATAATTTAAAAGTAATGTAGGTTTACTATTTAAGAAAGCCCTACTTAATTTTTCTGTCAAGATATCAGTTGAAATAAGGAGAATTACAGAAAAAGGAAAACATCGAGAAGCGCTTAGCCAATCAAGGTTTACCAATCTATTCTTCGCATACTTGAATAATTTCTTTGGGAACAGATTCAAAGATTAAAACTTCTGGCTTTGAATAGGGCTTCTTTATCAAGTAGTCTTCAAGTGTCATCATACTTTTCCAGTATAATTTAATCCAATGTTCAATAGTTTCTCCGGTATCAAAATTTAAAGCTTCCTCATCAAAATCTTTCAAATCCTCATAGAATGCTTGGTCATAGATTGGAAGGGAAATATCACCATCAAATACTAGGATTTTATCCGTAAATATAGGAAAGCAAAAAGATTTAGAAAGACGATTAGTTAAATCAACACTTACTGCTTCTTTAAAATTAACCCTGTCAGGTGTATTGAAAGGTTTAAATCGTTTTGTTATCTCAAGTTTCACTTCCCCACCATTACCATAATAATAATTTGACTTGGTAGAATATTTTATGCCACTACTCATGACTTCTTCCAGCGAAACATGATGTGGGTGCTCTTCTGGCAAATATGCATGATACAACAACTTACTCAAATATCTCACCTTCTTAACATTTATTTTATTTTTGACTTCCAGTCGGTGTATCAGGAGTACTGATATTTCCTTTATATTCTATATTATTTAGTTATTCTGTTTGGATTACGATTAAAAGGATTTGGCCAGTTAGAATATGCTTTATTAGGATTAGTCATCTTGGGTCTGCCTAAACAAGTAACCTTTTATGTAACCTATCTTTTATTGCAAAGAGCTTTGTCATTCAATTTAGTTATTTTGGCCATTCCCTGTCATAAAACTATCCCTATCATATAAAATGTCATCTCGCCTGTTTATCTCTTACTTCTCATTAAACCAGATCTAAAATCAATACTCTATGATGGAATCACCTTCATGAGCTCTCGATTCTCAAACAAATTATTTTCTTTTTGTCTAACTCAAATATCAATTAATTTATTAAAAATTAAAAAAACTTGAAAGGTGTAAAACCATTCAAGGTATGTTTTATTATCGTTCTTTAATCAGCTAATAACTCCAAATAATATCTATCATTTTCTTCTATCTTTCTTAAAAATTCTTCAAGAGAAGTCGCAATTTGAATATCATAATAGTAAACTGCACTTCTATTATTTTCATTTAATTCTATTGACATTAAAGCTGATTCACTGCCTTCAAAAAATATTAGTTTGTTATTCTCAAATTCTTCATAGATTTCTATGTCGGGATAATACTCAAAATCATTAACTCTCAATCTAAAATCCCTAACTGAATACGGGTCCATAATACGATTAATATTAAACTCTGAACCTTTAATAAAGCCATAGCCAACCTCTATATAAAAATTAACTAACTCCTTAGGAAATTTTAAATCGAGTTCCTTCTCAACCTCTTTTATTTCGTTTTCAGGCACAGGATAAAAATTATTTTCTTGGTTTTCCTTAATAAACTCATAGCTCATTATTTTTTACCTCCTTTAAATAGTGTATTTGCTGGTGAACCAGCTCCATGAATACCAGCTTGATGCTCATTTGGGAATTTTGCAGGATGGATATTCCACCATTTATGTTCTCCACCAAAAGTATTTTCAATCATATGATGAGCATCATACTTATCTCCTTTTTTCCTAATTATTTTATCAATTCTGCCCTATGCTTTAGCTGTTTTAAGTAAGTCTGCTTCGATATACAAGTGTTTCTGTTTTCATGCATTTCCTCATCCCTATTCAATTAAATGAAATGCCGGCAATCTTAGTTCAATCCACGAGCTTTGTCATTCTCGTTAGTTTATTAGCCATCCTATATCATAAGTACCCCTACACTGTAAAACGTCATCTCGCCTAATCATCATACTTGTCATACTATCCTAGTATTAAATCAAACTCCATGTTGGTACAACCTTCATGAGCTCTTGATTCTCAAACAAATCATTCCTTTATTTTCTCACTTAAATATCAATTTAATATAAATTAAAATAAAAAACCTTGAAAGGTATTTAGCCAATCAAGGTAATCGAATTCATTCAAACTATTTATATATTTTAACTGCGCTCTTTATGAAGACCTCTATAATAAAAAATCCAATTAGCTGTTACTATCTCTTTCTTCTATGAATTTTAAGACACGGGTTATCACCAATAGGCTTTATACTTTAAATGGCCGCTGTTCAATCGCTTTGAAAAATAGAGCTGTTTTCTACCTCTTATGCTTTTCAACAAATTGATTTATACCATCAAACACTAAATCTTTAATTAGCTCTGTATAGTTATTATATCCACCCTCTTTTTCAATGATAATGTCTAACATACTTTTTAATTTACCATCTATCATAATCGTTATACCTTCGACTTGTTCACCAGTTTTTTCATTCTCAAACTTTTCAGATAGTATACTTATTTTATTTTCACTCATATCTTTCAACCACTATTCTCAAAATTTAATAAATCAATTCCGTTTTCATCATACCAGTATTTTTCTTCCCTATCTATCCTTGACAAAAGGTCCTCGTAGATCCCCCTCCAATTTCCTGGTACAAAATCCTCGTAGGAGGCTGGTTCTGGATACAATGAGTATAGTTCTTTTTTATAATTTCCTTTTATTTATCTATCTTAAAAATCTTCTTCCCATGCTTCTTTTGCATCCAACAATCTTTGTGATAAAAACTCATAAAAATTTTCTGCCGTATTGTAGTCATCAAGTCCTCCTTGCTTATCCCACGCTATTACCGGGCACTCATTATTCACCAAATGACTTGTATCTAAACAATATGCATATTCATCAATATCTTCAATAACTATTAAATGTTCACTCATTCCTAAATCTCTATAACTCTCCGTTTCAATAACAACAGTAGCAATATTAGATTTAGCCACTCCTAAAATATCTACACCGTATAAGCCACCAGAACCATAATTTTTTAAAAACCACTTATAACTTTCGGGCAATCTTAACTTTAGGGTATTTTGAACATAATCAATTTGTTTTACATCTATTCCTCCAGTAAAATCATCTGGTTCCATATTTCTCTTAATAAAATTGTTTAATTCATCTTTATTCATTTAGAATTTCTCCTTTTACAATTCGCCTTTAGTTATTTGTTTAGCTCTCCATCTCCAATATTTCAAATTGTCTACCTAATATAAAACTTTTTTCTTCTGTACAAGTGTAGTTCTTTATTTAACAAAACGAGCTTTGTTATTCTGGTATGTAAATTTAAATCGAGTAGTAAGTGTAGTTGTTTTTATTTAAATGTCACTGCAGCAATCTTTAAGTTTGATAACTATCATTAGTTTTTGATTCAAAAAGGATATTATATTTAATCATAGAGTTCTAGTTAAAGAACCTTGAAAGGCATATTACCAATTAAGTTAAGGTTTTAAGTATCTAAGAAATAACTTTTATTGAATAATAATTAACACTCAAAATATGCCTTCAAGAAATCAAAAAACGATGACCAAGTTTCTTTTAACTCCCCTTTTAAAAGTAGTTGATCTCCACCCTCAAAATTAACTATATAAACTTTATCTGTTACAGTATCCAGCACTAATACAGCATTTGCTGACATTTCACTTAAAACAAGATATTGCTTCGGAAAACTATGTTCTTTTCTAGAAATTAGTGTGTATGATTCAATATTATTTTTTTCATCTGCTATATCTAGTAATTCAAAGGGTACATGTTCTTCCCAAAAAGGTCCTGCATATTGTATATAGAATTCTCGGAAAGTATCTGATGCGTCTACACCTAGCCTTATTAAAGCCTCCTGTACTAGATTGCTATCTTCACGTTTATATATTTCTTCTCCTAGAACTTCATCTAGTCTCTCAGGCAAGATACTCATATTATTTTCCTCCTAAAGCTTTTTCTCCTCGTATTTTCCAATAATTAATAGAATCTACTTTTTTGAAATGCCCCTCTAGTTGCATAACGTTGAAAGTTGAAAATGGAATTGAAAATCCTAGCATAAGAAAAGCCATGTATCAAAATCATACATGGCACAAATTACTTCGTTTATTTACCTGTCTTCTTGACAGGGGCAGTCTATTTCAAATTTCTACACTTCAAGCTGAACTAATTCTAATAAAAAGTCACCAAAATCATTAGCAATTATTTCATATGTTTGATTCTCTAAGTCAACTCCAGGTACAAAAGATACCACTCTCGGTTCCCCAGTATCATCAAGTCGACCATAGTCTAAACAAAATATTTCATCACTACCAGTATCATAAATAACTAGCAAATTATTAGGGAGATTAATTTCTCTTCGCTCTGTTAAAGTATACCATATTGCGTCTGGAACTGAAGAATTTTCAAAATCAGGACTGATAATACCGTAAATTTCTTGAGCTCCGAAATTACCCGCTCCAAATGTCTTTAAATAATCGAAATATAAACCAGTAAAATTTAACCCTAATCTTTTACCAGCCAAACTAATTAATTCTTCACTACAACCACCTACAAAGTCAGCAATGTCTGATTCTCTTAATATAACTTTTTTTGCTTCTTGATAATTTTCTATACTCATGTTCATTCCCCTTTAAAATAAACATCATTTGATCTGTTTTTCCAATATTTAGTTCTCCATTTATTAAACTCAGATCTATTTATACCCGATGGTATGGTATTAGGATTAATGTGAATAATAGAACTATTCTCTTTATGAAACGTCTGTGTAACCTCAGCTATTGAACTTTCATTTCTTTGAGTCATGTGATGGAGGTTAATAGACTTACCATCTGGACCAAGGGGTGCTAATCCCTTCTTCATTCTCTCAAGGTTAGTTCTTCCTCGTGCATCTTTCATATTTGGATTTATAATATCATCTCTTTGATAAACTTTCACATTTTTAAATTGAATGTTCTTATTCCAATATTTATAAACATTATATACACCCTTACTCACAACCCTAGCATCATCTCTAACTCCCAACAATGGGTTAGCTGTTTTGCCTTTAAACGGTAGGAGTAATAAGGCACGTTCAAATCCTGCTTGTTGTTCTTCTTCACTGATTGGATTACCGAATATATCTCGTCCCGTAATGAATTCGCTAAAGCCATTGGCCAGTATCTCACGTGATTGACAAGGGGTTGCAACGGAATCTATCAAAATAGCCTGCTAATTAAATAAAAAAACCTTGAGAGGCAGTTAGCCAATCAAGATTTGTTATAAAATCTAATTTGCTATAGCAGTTCTTTTAGTAATCTTTCTGCCATATATAATTCTGTTAGTAAAGGGTTTTGATAATCGCTATTACTATCCATATATGCTCTTACACCACCAATAATATTTATTTTATTAAGATCTTTATTATTTTCAAGGACTTCAAGTGCATTTTTATATCTTCTATATAGTAATTGGAAAATATCTTTTTTTATCTCATTAGAGTATTCTCTTTCAAGTATATTTATTACCTTTTTAACTTGTCTAGTTAACAGTTCTTTTTTTATCCATCAAATACCCCCAGACATATAATTTTTGAGTTAAACCATCAACAGTATCAATTCTCCAAACCTTTAAGATTTATCTTACTCGTATTTTATAGCAGCAAAAAAATCAAAAGCACCAGTTGAACTAATTTCATTTTTATATTGAAAATTATATATCAAAATTATTGCATTATATGATTTCTTTAGTTTTATACTTTTTTGGGTTTTTGGGATAACAATTTCTTCATATGAACACCCATCTAATAATACTAAAATATCACTACTACTCTTCTTATAGACCGATTTTTCTATAGTATCCTCACTGTTTCATCCATATCAATATTAAAATCAATAAAGAATTGAGAAGGCACAGACTCACCATCCTCATCATAGGTTAAATCAACATACTCTCCTATTGAGTCCTCATCGTTAATATTCCCTAACCAAATTGAAACCCATCCTTGTTTTTCCACTATAGTAGCCTCCTACTTTAATCTTTTAATATTAGACCTTGTGGTAAAACAAAACTCCATCTTCTATCTATAATCAACCCAATTATTAAGTCGTCTAACAAATATATTATAGTCACTAGAAGTATCTATTATTGCTAACAATTCATTATGCGCTTTAGTTGAGCCTAATCCTCCATGAACACCATTCGGATCGACAAATTTGACATCGGATATAGCTGTTCTTAAATCCTTAATCTCTTCAACAACAGTTAATCTGGTCATATCTTTAGCATTATCTATACCCTTACTCACAACCCTAGCATCATCTCTAACTCTCAACACTGGGTTTAAATCTATTCTGCTTGCTGTTTTTTTGGTTTAATTGATCAATCTGCCATGATGTTACTAATTAAACCTTAATGTACATACACTGGTTTGCATTATATTGTTTTTAATACTTCATTTACAGATTTGCTAAACATCTCTGGATCTTCTTCTTTAATTTCTTTTAATAAATTTATTATTATCTTTTTTGTCTTTTCATCTAGCTTAGAAAGTACATTACTATATATTTTCCTTACCTGATCATGATTTAAGATTCTGTAATGTAATACTTCCAACCATTCTCTTGCTCGATCAATAACCCTTGGAACAGCTACAGCAATTAAATTTAATCCTTCTTCAATATTATCTTTATATAGATGCTCTATGCCATGTACTAACTCGAACATTATTTCGTATTGTTCTGTATTATCATCGAATCCCATACATAAATCTGCAATAACAGATGGATCACCTAAATTAATGAGATTACTTAATGCTTCTTCAAAAGCGTTTATCTCTTTTTCAGATTGTAAAAGTCTATTTCTATAGATTCTATCTATTTCTAATTTAACATTCATACACTCCACCCTAATTTTATCGTATTATTCTTTTAATACATCACTCAGATTCAAAGATTAATACTTCTTGCTTAGCATAGGGCTTCTTTATCAAATCGTCTTCAAGTGTCTTCATACTTTCCAGTATAATTTAATCCAATATTCAATAGTTTTCCGGTATCAAATAATAAGTAGCATTTGAAGTTAGTTATCCCAGCTTCTTATATAATTCATATAAATCTAATAATTGAATTCCAAGCTCGCTATTAAAATCCCAAGTGCCGGTAATAATCCTTGGATATGATGGGATATGGCTTTTAGATTCAATCATTAGTTCTATATCTTTATAGAAATTTTCAAGTTGACTTATTGTCCCATCTTTACCTTGACCTATTTTGTGAGCTTTAATTTCACATTCCAACTTTATTTTCGCCTTTTCAGCTTCGTTAATAAAGTTTGAGGTGTTATTAAGTCGTTTAGGTGATTTATGTACCATTGTTCTATTCCTCCAATTAGTTGAGGCTAATCAAATAAACATGTTTACTGAAACTCTTCTATTTTTTAAAAATCACCTCTAAAGTTAGACAAAACTCTACAGGTGATCTACTTTTTCTCAATATCCTCTCTCTAATTAAATCTATTCAGGTTGCGGTTTGTTTAGTACGTGTATATATACTCAAATTTATTTCTAGCTTCCCATCAAACCATCATACTGTCAATAATAAAATCCTAATGAACATGAAAAAGTTTAGATTATTCTCTATAATACATTATCAACATACAAGCTAATTTTTAAATTAATGAATGAATTTCATAATTCCTAGCCCTTGTGTCTCAATGAGTTTAAGAGACAAAAAAGGAAGTACCTCCCCAAATCTTGTATAATGAGTTTTAACCACAAAACCATAAAAAGACTGGGGGAGTACTTCCTATGACCATTATACGACAACCAAGTTTATTTGGCATCCATGAATTATATAAGATGGAGCCTACCCATCGCTATGAGGCAATCATTTCCTGTATAGATATCGATGCAATTTATCGTGTTGTAGCTAAGAAATCAAGATTAGGTGCACCGGAAGAGCTAAATTACGCAGCAACGATCATTTCCATTTTTATTCGTTATGTTGAGCGTATCCCAACCATCAAAGACCTGATTAAACGCCTGAATGAAGATATTGCATTCAAGTTAAATTGTGGTTTTCTTGTTTCTGACAATATTCCTTCAGAAGCGTCTTACTCTCGACTTTTAACCAAGTTAAGTGAATCTGATATTTTAGAAAAGATTCAAGAAGAAGTTGTCCTTCAAGCTATTTCAGAAGGTTTTATTATAGATGACACAATCGCAATTGACGCTACCCATTTTGAAGCACGTGATCAGGCTCCAACTAAAGAAGAAAAACCAAAAGCTGAACCTAAAAAGCGCGGACGCAAGCCTAAAGCAGAGCGTGAACAATGGTTAAAAGAACAAGCTGAAAAAGAAGCAAGTCTGCCCTTGTATGAAAAGAAAATAGAAGCACAATTAGATGCGTCCTTAACGGAACTTCGTGCCGAAGTTCCTCATGACCCCAAATGGGGAGTAAAGAAAAACTCGGAAGGTAAAAATGAATTCTGGTTCGGTTACAAAGGGCATTTAGCCGTTGGAGCTTCAAGTCAATATATTATCCAGTCTCTCTTTTCATCTGGTAGTCTGAATGATGGAAAAGCAGCTATCCCATTGCTTAAAGGAATAGACGAAAGGCTATCCCTTCCAATGATATGTTATCAGGCTATGGATGCTGGCTATGACTATAACCCGATTTATGAACAAGTGCACCGAATGGGACACCGATCCAAAGATCACAACAGACCTTAGAAGATATGCAGCACCAGCACGTGGTTCTCAGGCTTGGAAAACCATTTTTAAACGCCGTACCGCTGTTGAACGGGTTAATGCGTATCTCAAGGAATTCTTTCAGCTTAACAATGTTCGTTATCGTACTGGGAAACGTGCAAAAATTCATTTTGACATGGTTACACTTGTTTACAATGCTTCAAAGCTAGCCGCAGACCGTATTAATGCACAATTAAATCAGCAACAAACTGCATGATTTCTGTTTTTAAAAATACAATTTAGAAATTCTGTATGTCTCTGTATTTTTAAAAAGAGCAATTATGAAATTGACTCTAATAAATAAATATCTCGCAAATTCCTTTAGCTAACCTAGGGTAAAAATAGTTTACTTAATGCCTATTCTTACTTCTCCATCATGGAAAATTTCAATAACATATCCTGAGGAAGGAGAAAATATCCAAGTGTCAAAACTTACAGCAGTAACATCATCTATAACTGCTAAGACTTTATCCAAAGTGGATTGAACTATGGGTAGAGCCCCCTCGTCCCAAATCACATACACAACATTACTGGATTTCTCCATGTGTTGGTCTAAAAAGGAGACTATCTGATCAACTGTATTAACTTCAGCATGATTATACACTTTTCCCCAATCAATGCGCCCCCACTCAGTAAATGGAAATGAGCTTTCAAAATCCTTCAATATCTCTTCTCTATTATTATCAGAAAAGACATGAACGTCCTCACCTAATGCTTCAATACACTCATCATATAAACTCATATATAATCCCCACCTTTTCTATCTATTCAAATGTTTTAATAAGGATTTATAAGTATCTTCATTTCCTTCAAATGGGATAGCCACTTTTCGGGCATTACCCCCTTTACCATGACGAAAATCTTCAATATTTAAGTGCGTTCCCTTACTAGGATCATAATCTAATCTCCATCTTACTTTTCCATCAGCAGACTGTCTACCAACAACTTGACCATATCCAGCACTTGACTTTAGTGTACCTGTATATGGCTGTGAGTGTGGTCCTATATCTCCAACTATATCAAGCGCCTTATTTCTAGCTTGTTCATATGTTTTTACCTTATCTAATACTTGTTCACCTTTTCCAATACTCTTACTCACAACCCTAGCATCATTTCTAACTCCCAACACTGGGTTAGCTGTTTTACCTTTAAACGGTAGGAGTAATAAGGCGCGTTCGAAGCCTGCTTGTTGTTCTTCTTCACTGATTGGATTACCGAATATATCTCGGCCCGTAATGAATTCGCTAAAGCCATTGGCAGAGGCTAATCCATACAGTCCTCGTTCTGATGTTTTTAGTATATCAAATGCTTCGGTTGTTTTGTAGGCGTTTAACACATTATCAGCAGCTGAGAATGTTTTGCTAGTTTTATAGATAGCGTGTCCGCCTTTGGCTGCTCTTCCTGCCCACCCGACAAATGGAATAAATCCTGCAGCTGCCAATGCGGCTGCTGTCGCACGCTGTCCATCTGTTAATTCTTGACCTGTTACCGGATCGACTCCTGTTGACGCACGTTTCATATCGTAATAACCTGTTACCTCTCCAGTGAAGGTACAGATTGTGTCCCACGTTTTCTCTCCAAACGAACGATTCTCTAACTCTCGTGCTCTTTCTAACTCATCTTGCCAGCTAATATAATTGGCAGTAATCTCTTTTGCTTCTTCTCTCGCTGTATGTACGTCACTCTTTTTGTATGCCTCCTCATTAAAGTACAGAGGATTTACCTCGCCTCCTTGTGAGGAAGCTTTGTATAATTCAGAAATTAACCCTGCAATGACATTTTCATGGTATTTAGACTGTTCATAAAACTCTAAAAGTGTTTGATCAAAGTTTTCTACTTTCTCTTTTGTTTCTTTTCGCTTTTTCGTAGCCTCATCAATGTGTTTGTCAAACTGTTTTGTCGAATTCGGTTCCATAGATACAAGATCACTAATACCTGAGAATATATCTTCTAAGGCTTGTTCTTGGCTATCTACCATTTGTCGTGCTCGCGATTCACTGTTCTTTAAATCACTTTCAAGGAAAGGAAGATGGACGAGCGTTTTTCCACCTAAATCTTCATCGTCTGCCATTCCTTTAATCCCTTTAAAAAAGGCTTCCTGTAAATCGATGAAATCAATCCAAGAATTGACCACATCTATTTGAGCACGATAAAAGCCTTTTACCGAGTCCGCAGTCTTTCCTTTAAAGTCATCCAAATCCACGATGTCCTTAAAAGCCGTCTTCAATTCCTGAAATTGATCACGAAGCAACCGGTATTCTTTGGCGCGACTCTCCATCGCTTCGATGAGTGTTTTCGTCTCTAATGTTTGAGTCGTACTCATTTTTTCCCTCCTTATCTCGTAACCTAGGAGCAAGTCCACTATTTTTAGAAATGTACGGAGTTTTTGTATTTTTAAAATCATTCATTAATATACCAGAAAAAGAATGGGGAAAAATGACTTTTAACAAAATTGGTTAAATTACCCTATTACATTGAAACTCTAACTACGGAAAAAGAATTAGCTTGAATTCTTTTGCAGGACGTCTTTACTAGTAGGAAGAGGAACAAAAGTTATGGGAGAAGATTGTGAATATTAGCAGGGACTCGAGAAATTCAAAAAAGCTCCTAATGGTTTCTTACACCAATTAGAAGCTTCCTGCTTTATCCTTTTACAGAGCCAGCTAATAAGCCACGGACAAAATATTTACCTAAAAATATATAGACGAGTAAAGTTGGCAATGCTGCGAGTAAGGCACCTGCCATCTGAACGTTCCATTGGACAATTTGACTTCCAGATAAGTTCTGCAATGCGACCATAACTGGTTGTGTATTGTTGTTCGTAATCGTAACAGCAAAGAGAAACTCATTCCAAATGTTAGTGAACTGCCAGATTGCCACTACAACAAAGCCTGTAATCGAAAGTGGCAGAATGATAAGGCGGAAAATTTTTACGAAGCTTGCGCCATCCACCTTTGCCGCTTCAATCATTGATTCAGGGATATTGGCATAGAAGTTACGGAACATTAACGTCGTAATCGGTAACCCATATACTACATGGGTAAAGATTAACCCACCGAGTGAGTTATAAAGATTAATCGAGTTTAGGAACTGGATTAACGGTATTAAAATACTTTGATATGGAATAAACATTCCAAATAATATCATCGTAAAAATAACTTCAGACCCTTTGAATCTCCATTTTGATAAAACATAGCCGTTCATTGCACCTAATATGGCTGACAGTAGAGTAGCTGGGATTACTAAATATAAACTGTTCATCATATTTGGTGCTAGCTGAGTAAATGCTTCCGAATAGCTAGAGAAATCAATCGCCGATGGTAAGGACCACATTTCGGAAAGTGATACTTCACTCAATGGCTTCACACTTGTAATGAGCATGACATAAATCGGTGTTAAGAAGAAGAGAGCTAAGACAATGAGTACTGCATATTTGATGATTCTTCTAATAGCCATTAGGATGTCCCCCTTCTACTGTGGATTAAATATGGAACGATAAATACCGCCACTAGTATAAGCATAATCATTGCGATTGCTGCTCCATTGGCATAATAATTTCCACGGAAAGTAGTTTCAAACATATAAACACCAGGGACATCGGTAACAAAGTTTGCACCTGATCCTGTCATTGCATAGATAAGGTCAAATATTTTCAACGATATATGTGCCATTATAATGATGACACTCATCGTAATTGGTGTTAGCATTGGTAAAATAACTTTACGATAAATTTGAAACTCTGTTGCACCATCAATTCGTGCCGCTTCACGAAGCTCTTCGTCAATCCCGGTCAAACCAGCAACATACATAGCCAATGAAAATCCTGTCATTTGCCATACGGCAGCAATTACAACTGCAATGATGGCGACAGGTAAACCAAACTCAATACTCCCCCATTGAAATCCTGCGAGAATATTCGTATCGGTATACCATTTCGGTTGAATACCGAACACTTGAAGAAAGTGGTTAAATCCTGTAGAAGGGTGAAGTAGCCATTGCCATACAACACCTGTTACGACAAAAGAAAGTGCCATCGGGAAAAGAAAAATATTTCGAAAAACTGCATTTCCTTTTTTCGTTTGATCTAATAAAATGGCTAGACTTAACCCTAAAACAATTACGGATAGAATAAATAAAACCGTGAAGAAAATAGTGTTTCTAATTCCAGCTTGAAAACGATAATCGCCAAATAAATACAGATAATTTTTTAGGCCAGCAAACGACATATCCGGCATAAGAGAATTCCAATTACTTACCGACACCCAACCTGTCCATCCAATAAAACCGTATACAAATATGGCAATAAGCAATAAAGATGGGGCTAGAAATAATGCTGCCATAAGCTGATCTTTTGTTAATTTCATTCAGTTTGTCCTCCCATCTATCTGTTTCTATATCTTGATAGTTCGTTAAAAAATATGGCCCGCATAGAGCGAGCCATTGGGGAAACTTATAAATCTCCTGCAGCTTGAACTAATTTTTCAATAAATTGTTCTACATTTTGTTGTGTAACAAAGATGTTTACTTCCTGGTTCACCTTCGTTAGGAAACCTTCAGATGCTGCAGAACCATGGGCCAAGCTCGGTGTTAAATTACTATTTTGGAAATCTTCCATTGTGTCCGTACCATATTCGTCATACTTCGAAGGATCTGCATCTACACGTGCAGGGATTGACCCTTTTAGTGGGTTAAATGCATCTTGCCCTTCTTGAGAAGCTAACACATTTAGAAATTCCTTCACTAGTTCTGGATCTTCCACACCTTTCGGTAAGCCGAATGTGTCGGTAATAACCATAAAGTCTTCTGTTGTACCTGGGAATGCAAAGTAGCCAAAGTCTACATTCGTTTCTAACTCTAAGTCATTAGAGAAATAACCTTTCGCCCAGTCTCCCATATTAGTCATTCCTGCTTCACCTTCACCAACTAACTGCGCCGCATCCTGCCAGTTACGGGAAGCATGGTCTTCGTTCACATAACCAAGAATTGTTTGGAAATATTCTGCAGCTTCGACGATACGATCGTCATCAAAAGCTACGTCTCCTGTCCACAAGTTGCGATAATCATCTGGACCTAATGTAGCAAGTAATAAGTTTTCGAAAATTTGTGTTGCGGTCCATGCCTCTTTATCTCCCATTGCTAGTGGAGTCACACCCGCATCTTGTAACTGCTGTAGTACGTCCATGAACTCATCCAATGTAGTCGGTTCACTTATTCCATTCTCTTCAAAGACTGCTTTGTTATAGAAAATAACATTTCCACGGTGAATATTTACTGGAACAGAATAAATGTTGCCGTCTTTACTAACTAAATCAATCAGTTCTTCTGGGAATTTGTCCATTAATTCATATTCTTCATAGAAATCGTTTAATGGCTCCATCATATCGGCTGCTACCCAACTCTCGTTCAACTCAGCTCCTCCATGTACTTGGAAGGTAGATGGTGGGTCATTCCCTTGCATTCTCGCTGCTAATACAGCTTTTGCATTCGTACCTGCTCCCCCTGCAACTGCTGCGTTTTCAACTGCTACATCTGGATATTTGGATTCAAATAAATCAATAAGTGCTAACAATCCATCCTCTTCACCGGCACCTGTCCACCAGCTGAAGATCTCTAACGTTCCACCTTCACCAGAACCCGTTGATTCTGAGTTATTGTCTGTTTCCTCATTCGAAGCATTCTCATCTGCTGCATCATTCGATGATTCACTGTCACTACCACAAGCTACTAACAGACTGATTACAACCATCATAAATAAAAGCGATAAACTTCTTTTTAACAAAATGTCCAACCCCCTCTATATAATAAAAAAACGCTTTCAATGTGATTATATATTGAAAGCGTTTCCTATTAGGTTGAAAATTTCTGTATTATATTAAGATTGTCTTCACTTTTTTATGATTTGGTTTTGATATTGCTTTGGCGAAAGACCGACTTGCTTTTTAAATACTCTGCTAAAGTAATTAGGATCTCGATAACCGATATGACTGCTTATTTCCTTTAAAGTAGTATTATTCTCTCGTAAAAGTTCTTTTGCCGTTTGAATTCTCACCTCTGTTACATAGTCGCTAAATGTATAACCTGTCTCTTCACGAAAGAGTTGGGAAAAGTAATTAGGACTTAATTCCGTTACATCGGCAACTTCTTCTAACGTTAATGATCGGTGGTAATTCTCGCTAATATACTGCTTTGCTCTTCCAATCTTATTTTTTGATTGATAGTATTCGCGGATTTCATAACATACCATTTCAAGGAAGCCTCGCCAGTCAGACGCCGTTTGTAATTGATGGGAAGGGATATCTGGAAATGTACGTTCCTTCTCTTCTACTAGTTGCTTTATTTTAAAATAACATTCGACATCTAACTGATCTACTATCTCCTCAAATAGAAGCCATACTCGGTCTTCGTTTCCTTCTTCTAAAGCTCGAAAGAAAGGAGTTATGTCCGGCCCTGTCTTCCGTAATGGTGGAAATCCGTATTTCTTTTGACCTGCTTCGACTAACTGAAATAATGCTTGTTTCGCTTCATAATAGGAGTTCGTTAAATCTCCCACTTGTGAGCTTGGATGGCCAATGCCAATATACACATGTGCGCCTAGCTGTAATTGAAGCGTACGCACCTTCGTTAATACTGCCGCATTGTCTAATATTTCATTGGATATATATAAGGCTACCTGATCCTTTTGCAAATAGTTTATTGGAAGAGGGACAGTTTGATTCATAACAATAAAGAAACCACTTTTCATGTCTGGAAATAAACTTTGTTGCAAGGAGTGGACCTCTTCGCCTTGCATAATCTTCGTTAAAAAGAATGCACGTCTATTTTCATTCATTTGACGATCTCGAGCAATTTCCTTTTTGACGTTTAAGATGGCGCGAATCGCTTCCTCTTGATTGCTCGGTTTTAATATATATTCTTTTACTCCGAATTTCATTGCTTGCTTAGCATAACGAAACGAATCATATGCGGAGACGACAATGAACTTTATCATCGGGTGTGTTTTACTTATTCGCTCCATCGCTTCCAAACCATCAATCCCTGGCATTTTTATATCCATGAGCATTAAATCTGGCTTCTGTTCTTCGGCTAGTTCTATCGCTTTACGTCCGTTTACCGCTTCGCCTACAATCTCGATATCATGGAAATGCTCCTCGAGGAATTTACGCATCGCTTTTCTTTCTAGCATTTCGTCCTCTGCTATTACTACTCTCACTCTGCATCCCCTCCTACTTGTTTTGGAATCTTTAATCGTATCGTTGTTCCCTCACCTATAGTAGAATCGATTTCTAATACATCATCTCGTTGATAAAAGAGCTGGAGTCGTTTGTACACATTCGATAGGCCAATACCTGTAACATGACCAACATGCTCTTGGTTGTCGCCTTGGAATAACCTCTTTTGTTGTTCGTCACTTATTCCTACTCCATTATCACGCACCTCAATAATTATATCGGCAAGTTCCTCTCTTAGTAGTACCTCAATTTTCCCGCCTTCTTCTAATGACTCAATACCATGAATAAATGCATTCTCTACCAAAGGTTGGATTGTTAAGCGTGGAATAGGTACATGAACATCTTCAGCGAGTGGATCCATATAAAATTCTACCCGCTCCATAAAACGAACGCTTTGAATATGTACATAATTTCTCACCATTTTTATCTCTTCCTGCAAATCTACCATGTGATTTAAATCTCCTAAACTATGTCTCATCATTGTTGCGAGTGATTCTATTAGCTTGGAGGTGGCAGGGGCATCCTCGAAATAGGCCATCTTCGAAACAGTATTTAATGTATTAAATAGAAAATGAGGATGGATTTGATTTTGAAGATGCTTTAATTCTAATTCTTTCATTAGCATATCTTGTTCTGATTGATTCTTTATCTCCTTAATTAATCCTTGAATATTGGAACGCATTGTATTAAAGGAATCACCGAGTAATTTTAATTCATCACTGGAATAAACGTGTACTGGCTCGCCATCGAATTTACCATAAGATACTTCCTTGGCAGCATCTGATAACTTTCGAACAGGCTTATGAATACTGCGAGAGAATCGAGCCGCAATATATCCGCCTAGCATAATCGACATAATTAATAACGAAATTGTAAAATACTTAAACGATTCATTTCTTCTCTCCATATCACGATAGAGTGTTTGATATTCCATTAATGATTCGTCTTGTAGCTCTAGTGTTGTCTCTTGAATATAATTCGCAGTGTTTTGGACTTCCTTCATTCGCGCTGTATATTGTTCAATATCTTCTCTTAAAACAAATCCAATCGTTAATTCTGATTCATCAATGAGTGCATCTACCATATTCGTATAATTTTTGTACCTGATTGGTATTCCTTCATCTTTCAAAGGTAAAACGAGCTCCTTTAAGTGGAGGCGACTATTATAATAGTCTTCTAAATCTGTTTCTTCCTGCTCTAGCACATAGGATTTTGTGTGATCGGATAAATCCCGCGCTGTTTGTGAAATGGAATTCATCCTAAGTAATGTTTCGAAGCTATCATGGTAATTTTGCATAAGCTGAGTGGAGCTTACGTAAATAGAGATTGTTACAATATTAAAAAGAATAATAATGACAGCAAATATTAAAGTAAGCTTAGATTGAATCGTTCTTCCACTAAAATAATGATAGAGATGTTTTTTCATGGTAGTTCACCTTCTTTAGGTGGTTCGATTAACTCTCCATTACGAATATGCGAGGCATCTACTATTCCGGTAGAAGTATGAAGTATCGTTTCTACCTTTTGATTGTTTTTCAGTGTTCGCATTTGCTCCACAGCTAGTTGTCCCATCTCTTCTGGATATTGAGCAATGGTTACATCAATGTGTCCTTTCTCTATTGCATCTAACGTCTCCGGCAAAATATCGAATGAAATGACATACGGCTTCTCTGTCGGTTGCATTTCTTCAATACCTTTTACAATTCCAATACCATCCAAAGCACTTATACCAAAAATAGCAGTAATCTCTGGATGCACTTTCAACAAACGATACGTAGCTTGCGCTGCTCCTAGCTCCGTAATATTAGACTCTGAAACAGCGATAAGCTCGATTCTATTAGTCTGTGAAATTGCATCTTTAAAACCTTCCAATCGTTCAATTTGATTCTGTGCTGAAGATAATCCAATAATTACAGCTACCTTCTGCTCACCAGAAGTATTTTCAATTAAATTTTCTCCAGCTAAATATCCCGCTAGGTAATTGTCTGTTCCAACGTAAAATTCTCTGCCGCTACCTTCCGAGTCTGTATCTACCGTTGCAACAGGAATATTTTGTTCGCTTGCTTTATGGACAAGCTCACTAAATTCCTCTTCGTTCATTCCTTTTGTCATAATTCCATCAACCCCTGCAGCGATCATACGGTCGAGCGTAGCTAGTATTTCTTCTGTATCCGATACTTTCGGTCCGATATATTCAAGATAAATATTATGATTTGCGGCAGCATCCTTTGCTCCCTTTTCAATTAATCGCCAATATTGATTTCCTACTTCTTCTGTAATAAGAACAAAATGATAATCATACGTTTGCGCTTCTTTCAATGAATCTTCTATGTAAAATGTTTCCTTTCCAAAATACAACATAAGTAAAAATGGGATAAGTATTAATATAGGGAATATATATCGCATGAATTTCACCTTCCTTTATAAGATAATTGTAAGTGCTTCCTTGGTAAGTGTCGAATTTTCGCAAATATAGAATAGTTGGATAAGCTCGAAGGTTAATAGGGAGCCTATTTATGATTCTACACACGTGATATAAGCTTACACACGAACATTGAAACAAGGAAAATATTGTTCCAGAAAAAAACGAATTTCTTCGCATCTATTAACTAGTCCTTTAATAAGATATATAGTAAAATTATTAAAAAGAAACGACCTTGATAGAAATATTCACTTGGTATAACAAAAGGGGTCCTTTTTCTAGGGGTGATGCTCATGGGAAGGTAAAACTACAACGTTTTCAATATGATTTAATAAATAAAAATAGAATGTCTTCCGTGTGTTATCGCTTAGAAATGGACACATGAGGGCGCAATAATTTTTGTAAAACCAGGAGGTGAAATCCTTGTATCTATAAGGTAGGTACAGGGATATTATTTGGATATTGTTAATTTGCTTTTGGTTGCTATATTGATTCTGATGACAGCATTCTTTGTAGCAACCGAATTTGCGATCGTGAAGGTACGATCAACAAGGATAGATTATTTAGTCGATAACGGGAATAAACGTGCATTACCTGCTCAAAAGATTTTAAACAATTTAGACGGTTATTTATCCGCTTGTCAATTAGGTATAACCGTTACAGCATTAGGACTAGGTTGGTTAGGTGAACCGACTATTATGAGGTTGTTAAGTCCTATTTTCGAAAGTATTGGCTTGAATCCAACGATTGGCTCGGTTATTTCGTTTATTATTGCTTTCGCTACCATCACTTTTTTACACGTGGTAATCGGGGAGCTTGCACCGAAAACCGTTGCAATTCAAAAGGCAGAGGAAGTTACGTTGCTTTTAGCAAAACCGTTAATTTTCTTTTATAATGTGATGTATCCATTCATATGGTTATTAAATGGGTCGGCACGCCAATTTATTCGTTTGTTTGGATTTAAACCGATCAATAACCATGAGGCTGCTCACTCAGAAGAAGAGTTACGATTAATTCTATCCGAAAGCTATGAAAGTGGCGAAATTAATCAAGCAGAAATGACATATGTTACAAATATATTTGAATTTGATGAGCGATTAGCTAAGGAAATTATGAAGCCAAGAACCGAAATGATCTGTATCTATAAAGAGGACAGTTTCGATAAAATTTATGAGATTGTTAACGATGGACAGTTTACAAGGTACCCTGTGGCTCATAACGACAAAGATAATATCGTTGGATTAATTAATATTAAGGAAATCCTAACTGAACGATATGAAGATGAAAATGAGTTCTCAATCGATAATTATATTCGTCCGATTATTCACGTTTCAGAAGCAACTCCTATAAAACAACTTCTACTGAAGATGCAAAAGGACCAAATTCACATGGCTATTGTAAATGATGAATATGGTGGAACTGCAGGTCTAGTGACGGTAGAGGATATTTTAGAAGAGATTGTTGGAGAAATACGTGATGAATTTGATGTTGATGAAGTTCCTCTAATTGAAGAACAAGACAATCATACCTATATCGTTTCTGGTAGATTACAAATTGAAGAATTAAATGATGTCCTGGGAATTGAGTTAGAAAATGAAGATATTGATACAATTGGTGGATGGATTTTCGCAAAGCAACTAGATGTGAAAGTAGGTACTCTAATTGAAGATCAAGGATACCAATTTATCGTAGAAGAAATCAATGGCTATCAAATTGTAAGAATAAAAGTTATTAAAACTGTAGAACCTGAAACAATTACAGAGTAACAATGATATATCTATATATCCCCCTTAACAAACAAGGAATTTCCTATTAGTTAAGGGGTTTTCTATAGTGTTTTTTAAATCAGGGTCTACTAGATTAGGATATTAAATAGATACTGTCTGTAATTTATGTACTGATAGAAAGATAATTATAGTATTCTCCGAGGTTGGAGGATCATCTAAACGATAACAACCACCTCACGATTACTCATTGAGGTGGTTGCAAAAATGTTACGATTCTCTGACAAACTGTACGTTATCTACGTTTAGCCAACTGTTTGGATTTCCGTCTGTCCAAAACCCGATTTCCGCTTGTCCATTTGTTACTTGAATATTTGGTATCGTTACTTGCATCCATTGATCCGTAATTGGAATATCTATGTTTAACTCATATCCCCCATAATTTTTTATATACATTTTATTCGAGTTAAATCCGTCACTGCTTTTCACCCTAGCTTGTAGTGTATACATTCCATTGGTAATACCATACTTCGTTTGATAAGTGCTAACTTGGTATGCAGCTTCACTCCAATGCGATAATTTATAACTACCCATAAATCCATTATCCTCAACATAATTCACTTTCTGACTATTCGAAGACCACGTATCCCATCCAAATGGTTGATAACTAAATTCATTCGCTTCAAATCCTGGGTTAGAAAGGAGATTAATACCTGTTTCCTCTGATGCATCGCTAAACGCATCTATCGCCAATGTATATTGCAACGTATTGTTTGTAACAACTCTAGTTGCACCTAGAGCGTATTGATCAGGAAGAACGCTCGAATTAGCTTGAGGTTCCCAGTAAAAGACTCCTAATCCTTTTCCATTAGGTACTGAATCCACCGCATTAATTGTTTCTTTTATCGTCCAGTAAGATTCCTCAGGACTGACATCTTCTCCTCCTACTTCCACAACCATAACTTCTTTATCGTAACGTGAAACCATATCATTTAAGTTATACTCTAGATCATCTACCAATTCCCAATATGGTTCACCTGCCCAATAAGGGTAGAACGACATTCCGATAATATCTGTCTTCCCACCATTTTGAAAAAATTGGTCAAACCACCATCGAAACAAACTATTATCATCTCCGTCTGCTAAGTGGGTTATAACTTTAATAGATGGATTCACATCTTTTACAGCATCGTATCCACTATTGAGTAATGCAGTGAGTTGTCCAAAATTATTAGTACTCCCACTAGGATGTAGAATGCCTGTATTTATTTCATTCCCAACTTGGACCCACTTTGGTGTTATTCCATATTGCCCTAGTTCAGTTAATACATCCAAAGTGTGACTATAAACAGATGCTTGTAACTGATTGAAATTATGCGATTCCCATGCTGACGGTTTGTATTGATGACCTGGATCAGCAAATACATCACTATAGTGGAAATCTACCATGACATCCATTCCAAGAGCCTTTGCTCTTTGTGCCGCTTCAATTACACCGTTCTTATCACTATACCCAAGCATCGTCCATGTTGTTCCATCTTTTAACCAGTAATAATTGGATGGCGGATTAACAAAAACCCTTAATCTAACAGCATTTATTCCATGCTCTTTCAAGATTTGCAGGGGATCCTGCTGAACACCAAAATCATCCAACCATTTTACTCCTTCATCTTCCAACTGCTTCATCCAACCAATGTCAGCTCCTAAAGCAAAATTAGAATTCGCTTCTATTTCTTTAGATAAAGCAAAGAACAATATAACGAATGAACTGAAACCAATAAGTAAAAACCTTATTAAATGTTTTCTTTTCCTCATTAAATCCCTCCTTCGCATTGTTACGTTAAATTATAAAGTCATTTGCTTATTCCCTGTATATAAGAATTCACTGAAACTATATAATATTTTGAAACAAATATGTTTTATTCTATTTAAATTATATATTTACAATAAGAAACGGATAGTTTTCTTGTTGCTCACTATCTTTTCAGTTCGTTTAACTCTAATACTAAGTTTCAGATTATTATATCTATTTATAAAAATGTTATATTTCACCCTGCTGTAAGCGTTATTATAATTAAGGTGTAATGGTAAAATATTAGATTATAAAACGGAGGGGTCAAAATTGAAAAAACTCATATTGGGAATTAGCTTAGTCGTTTTATTTGTAGCTGGATGTTCCAATGATAGTACAGATGGAGGTAAGGATTCTAGTAAGAAGGAAAATGTAGATGTTACGATTTGGGCAACGAACATTAATGTACCTGTTTTAGAAAGAGCAGCAGAGCTTTATAAAGAGGATCACCCTGAATTTAATTTAAATGTAGAAGAAATGAACAATGATGATATTCGTTCCAAAATGACTGCAGGTCTTCAATCAGCAGGACAAGGCTTACCTGATGGTGCGCTACTCGTAGATGATGGTATCACTGGATATGTAACCAACTTCTCAGATACATTTGCTAATATTACAGAGCTAGGTTTCGATGAACACGAAGATCAATTTCCTCAATATAAAATGGACAGTGTATCTTATGAGGGGGACATGTATGCCATACCTTTCGATGCCGGTCCAGTTGGTGTATTTTATCGGGCAGATTTATTTGAAGAAGCAGGGGTTAATGCGGAAGACATTAAAACATGGAATGACTACTTTGAGGCTGGAGAAAAGATTAAAGAGGTAACTGGGGCTAATATGTTAAGTTTTGACTCCAATGACTCAACAGTTTACACCATTTTAATGAGCCAGCAGGGGAAAGGTTATTTTGAACAGGATGGAACGAGCAATATGGATAGTGAAGTATCTATAGAAACGGCATCCGTGTTTTCAGAAATGGCTGAAAGAGATATTATATTCCGTGCACCTGGTTGGAATGCTTGGGTTGCATCTTTAGTAGATAGTCAAACAGCAACTGCCATAACAGGAGCATGGTTAATCGGGACATTAGAACAACAGGTCCCCGATCAATCTGGTAATTGGGCAGTAATGCCACTACCTTCCTTCGAAGGAAGCGATAGCCGCTCTGCAAACCAGGGTGGAAGTTCCTTCTCTATCTTTGAAAGCAGTGATAACAAAGAAGAACTGTATGACTTTCTAGTATTCTTTGCTACAAGTACTGAAGTTCAAGAGCTTGCTATGGAAGGTGGGTTATTCCCTAGTTATCTACCTGTCTATGAATCAGACTTATTCGCTGAGCCTGTGGAGTACTTTAACAATGAGCCTGTGTGGGAATTCTTTGCGGAAGAAATGACGAAGATTCCATCTGTTTTCTATACAGAGCATGACTCACTTGGACGTGACGAAGCAGTCAAGGTACAAGCTGAAGTTCTTGAAGGAACAGATCCTGAACAATCTGTTTCTGATGCCAACGGAAGAATAGAAAATAGAATCAATTAAACAAGTTGGTAAATGTACAGTAGCTTGCTGTACATTTACCATTTAGAACATTAACTTGGGAAAAAAGTCAGAAAAGATGGAGTGATAGTATGTCATATTCTAAATGGACACCATATTTATTTTTAGCGCCTGCGTTAATTTTGTTTCTCGCTTTTACGATATATCCAATTTTTGCATCATTTGTATTAAGTTTTCAGACTCTTGATGCTGGTTCCTATATTTTTGTCGGGTTAGACAATTACATTCGGCTTCTTAATGATACAGTCTTCGGTAAAGCCATTCTTAATACGATTATTATACTGGTAGTCCAAGTACCAATTATGTTATTCCTAGCTTTAGTACTTGCGAATGCGCTCAATAATCAGCTATTAAAATTACGCGGTTTCTTTCGTGTAGGATTCTTCTTACCTGCTGTAACGTCTTTAGTGGCGTATTCCATATTGTTTAGTATCATGCTCCAAGATGCTGGAATTATTAATCAGTTTCTAGGGTTTTTCGGCATTGGTCCAATTAGCTGGCTATCTAGCTCGTTCTGGGCGAAGGCATCTATTATTCTAGCTATGACATGGAGATGGACTGGATATAATATGGTCATATATTTAGCTGCCATGCAAAATATTCCGAATGAATTATATGAGGCTGCCTCATTGGATGGTGCTGGGAAATTGAAGCAATTTTTACACATTACGATTCCCAACTTAAAGCCTGTCATCCTGTTCACTGCCATCATATCGACCATATCAACACTACAGCTTTTTGATGAACCATACAACTTAACAAATGGCGGCCCTGCAGATGCTACGATGACACTTGGCCTCTATATTTATAACAATGGTTTTCGATATTTCGATTTTGGCTATGCTTCTGCCGTTGCTTATGTTGTTGTCATAATGGTAGCTATACTTTCTTATTTCCAACTAAAGGTATCGGGGGATCAATAATATGATACAGAAGCAAATTAAAAAAATGGTGCAATATGTACTTTTAATTATTTTCTTTATTATTTCAGTATTTCCTTTTTATTGGATGTTTGTCGGTTCTACGAATCATACGAGTAAAATGTTCACGAATCCACCAACACTGACTGTTGGAAGTCAATTAATGGAGAATTTGACGAATTTAAATAATTCGGTTGGAATATGGCGAGTCTTGTTTAATTCACTTTTCGTTTCTTTAACCTATGTTGTACTGGCTTTAGCTGTGTGTACCTTGGCTGCATATGCTTTATCAAAGTTTGAATTCAAGGGTAGAAACGCAATTTTTATTACCTTTCTGTTGTCCATGATGATCCCTTATCAGGCAACTTTAATTCCTTTATTTCAATTATTTTCTGAATTGGGCTTATTAAATACTTACTTTGCATTAATAGCACCACAGCTTTGTTATCCGTTTGCTATTTTTCTAATGAGACAGAACTTCTTAGCCTTTCCCACAGCATTAATCGAAGCAGCTCGTATCGACGGAGCAGGAGAATTAAAAATTTTCTTTAGTATCGTTTTACCATCCATGAAACCAGCTTTAGCCGCAACTGCTATTTTTCTCTTTATGATGCAGTGGAATAATTTTATGTGGCCACTCGTTGTACTATCTAGCCAAGATATGTATACATTTCCGGTTGCATTATCTAGCTTAATTGGCTTTTCTATTATCGACTATGGTCAGGTGATGGTTGGAATATCAATTGCTACTGTTCCCATTATTATCTTCTTCTTAGTTCTACAGAAACACTTTATTGCTGGAATGCTTGGTAGCGCAGTGAAGTAAAATATTAAAAAATATAGGAGAATAAATCTAATGATTCATAAAAAAATGCCAATTTATACGAAGACTAAGGAATTTCTCCATGGTGGAGACTATAGCCCTGATCAATGGTTGGACATGCCAGAGGTCATTACAGAGGATTTTCGATTAATGCAGTTATCAGGTTGTCAAACGTTCTCCGTTAGTATTTTCGGATGGAGCGCGCTTGAACCCACGGAAGGAAATTACCAATTCGAATGGCTAGATTCTATTATTAACGGCTTGGAACAGATAGGAGCTTACGTTATTTTATCAACACCAAGTGGAGCAAGACCTGCATGGTTATCAAAAAAATACCCGGAAGTATTGAGGGTAGGAGCTAATCGCCAACGCAATCTTCATGGAAAGAGGCACAATCATTGTTTTACTTCTCCAATCTATCGTCAAAAAACAAAGAAGATTAATCATCTATTGGCAGAAAGATATGGCGAGCGTGACCACATATTAGGATGGCATGTGTCTAATGAGTATAGTGGTGATTGTCACTGTGACTTATGCCAAGACGCCTTTCGTTTATGGTTACAAAAAAAATATCAACATGATTTAGATCGGCTAAACAAAGCCTGGTGGACACCTTTTTGGAGTCATACATTTAGTGACTGGTCCGAAATAGAATCTCCTGCCCCACACGGTGAAGATTCTATTCATGCCCACAATCTTGATTGGAAGCGATTTGTTACCGATCAAACGATTGATTTTTATAAAAATGAAATTAAACCATTAAGGAATATCACTCCTCATCTACCTGTAACGACAAACTTTATGGGTGATTACCCACATATGGGACCGTTCACTGGCCTAGATTACAATAAGTTTGCGGAGCATGTAGATATCGTTAGCTGGGACGCCTATCCAGCTTGGCATAATAATTGGCAATCAACAGCTGATCTCGCTTCCGATGTCGCATTCGTTCATGATTTATACCGCTCTATTAAAAATGGGCAACCTTTTCTCATTTTAGAAAATACACCAAGCTTAGTGAATTGGCATCAAGTTAACAAACCTAAACGCCCGGGCATGCATTTATTATCCGCTTTGCAATCTATTGCACATGGATCTGATTCCGTTCTGTACTTCCAATGGCGAAAAAGTAGAGGTTCCTTCGAGAAATTCCATGGTGCAGTAGTAGATCATTTTCAAAAAGGAGCAGATCAGACACGAGTGTTTCAAGAAATAACAAAGCTTAGTGAAACGATGAAAAAAATAACTCCTGTAAAAGGAAGAGAGAAAGTAGCAAAGGTAGCAATTATATATGATTGGGAGAATCAATGGGCGATAGACGACGCAGCTGGACTAAAAATGGACAAGAAAGAATATATCAAAACATGCCAGTCCATCTATAAGTCTTTCTGGAAGAAGGGAATTTCCGTTGATATTATTTCTCTCTCTAAAGATATTTCCCAGTACAACATAGTTATTGCACCAATGTTATATATGATTAAGGCTAGCTATCAAGAGAAGATAGATTGCTTTGTCAAAAATGGTGGGTCCTTTGTTTCTACTTATTGGAGCGGGATTGTGGATGAGAATGATTTATGCTTTTTGGATGGATTTCCAGGTCCTTTGAAAGATATTTTAGGGATATGGGTAGAAGAAATAGACTCTCTTTATGATGGAGAAGAGAACCGAGTAATATTCTCAAATCAGATTGCCCCGTTAAAAGAAAGTTATCGTGCATTTGACTATTGTGAAGTTATTCATTCAACAACCGCGCAGGTTTTAGCTGTTTATGAATCTGACTATTACCAAGCAAAACCAGCTGTTACGATGAATGAGCATGGTAAAGGAAAAGCTTATTATATTGCATCTCGTAATGAACAGTCATTCCAAGACGATTTCTTTCATTATTTAATGCGGGAACACGATATTACACCTCCATTAAAAGGAATTATTCCTGAAGGTGTAAGTGTTCAGCAACGAGGGGAGCATCTGTTTGTTATGAATTTTAATGAGGATAAAAGTAATTTAACACTAGAAGAAGATTCATTTATTGATTGTATTTCCGGAAACAAAGTAAAGCGAAAGATAGAGTTGGAACCATATGAAGTAATTGTTTTAGAAAAGAGAATCTGAATTGACAGATTCTTTTTCTACTTATCTATTCTTATTAATCCTTATTGTATAATGTTATATATAATGAAAACTATGGTGAGAAAGGAGGGTGTAAATGGTAGAGATTAAAAGGAGATACGTATTCTCTGTTTCTGAGAAGTCATTGCCTTTATATATTGAGAGTATTGGATATAATCCACAGGAGGAGGACTTTGCGAGACCAGAAGGCTACCCATATTATCATTGGCTCCAAACGGTTAAAGGAGAGGGTACGTTTATATTTAACAATGAAGAATATCGATTACCAGTAGGCCATGGTATTTTGCTATTACCATTTACTCCGCATTCTTATTTCTCAGAGGGCAGTCGTTGGTCTACTATTTATATGACTTTTTCAGGTGCAGCTGTAGAAGAAATTATGACTTCTTTTGATATACATCATACCAATGTCTATTCTGATAAAAAAGATTATCCCGTACTTTCTAACATTGTTCATAAGATTATGGATAATATTGATGATAGCTCCGAGTTCTCCAGGCTAGACTCCTCAGAGTATTTATTTAGCTACATGATTGCCTTGAAAAAATATGGTGATGTAGAAAAACAACAATCCTTATCCCAATACTACGATAAAATTCGTCCATTAGTAAATTGGCTAGAGGACCATTATGCAGAAGATATCGGCCTGCAAGACATGGCAAATCGCATGAATATGAGCTCACAATACTTAACAAGACTGTTTCAGCAAACTCTAAAAATGAGCCCTTACACATTCTTAGTGCAGTTAAGAATTCGGGAAGCAAAGAAGAAAATATTAACCCACCCAGAAGTACCTTTACGTGAGATAGCAGAACAAGTGGGATTTCATGATGTCAGCCATTTTATAGCAACCTTTAAACGTTTAGAAGGCTTTACTCCAAAGAAATACTCAAAACTGTTTAATCAAACTTAACAGAATATTCATGGATATTAGGATCTTCTAATATCCTTTTCATTTGAATAATTTTCGTATGGTTGATTCGGTTACAATTTGGTAAATGTCGTTGTAGAAAAGGGACAATCTCTTCAATATATTCATCTACTTTTTGTTTATTTGAATCTTCTGGCATAGTTAATTGAACCGTCACATTAACTTCACATTCGATTGCACGGTTTTTAGGGTTAATTGTAGGCTCATTGATATGGACTAATTCTTGTAGTTGTATTTTACTCTTGTCAGTTTGGGCCAAGATATGTTTAACCGCTTTCAAGTGTTCTTGAAAAGTAGAAAGACGTAATACAAATTCTGCATGGGTGATGACCTCAATCATCAAGTGCCACCTCCAAGAATATAGAATTCCAACTAGTACTATTATATCACTATCTGAAAAAATAGACAGGTTAATTTATCCTTTTGATAGACTCATGGCCATTTTTACAGAGTCCCATTTCATACAAGTCTATGCGCAAGCAACGTCAACAGTATATTTATACTGCAGCATTAAAACTAGATAGATAAATGGATAATTGGATTTATTATCTAATTTTTATCCTTCATAATCTTATATATAAATATATAGAGCAAAAATAGATCCAGATCCATAAATTTTATTGTCTATTTTCTAGTATTATTTTCCTCCTATGTGATAATACCAAAAATGTTTTTTAAAAAAAGCGTAGATACCGAACGTATTCTAACAAATCGTTCGATATCTACTATCATAAAATACTTATATCCCGGTCTCATCGCTACAGCATACCATTATCTATTGTAAATTTATTATTAAAATAGCCTTATCTTGTTACCCATTTTGGGTCGTGTGCTGCCCTTTCACAATTTCTATATAAAATGCATGTCCCCCCAAAAAATATCCGATCTTTTTTGCATGCAATTATGAACAAGAAACAACACACAACTTTTTTTAACAGCTTACTTCATTACTTTCACAGTGAAATTGACATTAGCTTCCCCTGAATATTGAACGTTATATTCGCCATTGTCACGTACTACTGTTACAGTATCTTCTTTAGATTGTGTTGGAAGTTTTACGTTACCTTCATATTTTTCTTCTTCTCCAACTACCCATAATTCTAATTGGCTCCAGTCCATTTCTTTCGTAGATAAAGCTGGCGCTATTGTTGGAATAACTGCCCCTTTTCTAACGAGCATGATGACTGGCATTTCTTTATATTCGATATATTGATACTTACCACCTGTATACATTTGTTTTGTTTGGAGGTCGTACCATTCTCCTTTTGGTAAGTACACTTCACGGCCCGCTTCTTCTTCTAATATTGGTGCAATTAACATGTCAGAACCAAAGAAGTACTGATCTTCTAAATACCAGTTAATCGTATCTTCAGGATTTTCTAAGAACATTGCTCTTAATAACGGCCATCCTTGTTGTGCTGACTGATACGATTGCGTATACAAGTAAGGCATTAACTGATAACGTAACGTCATCATATCACGATATAATTCTGTGAAAGATTCACTGTATTCCCATGGCTCTTTTGGTGGTTCTCCATGTGCACGAGCATGAGATGTGAATGTTCCTAATCCTAACCAACGACGGTACAAGTCTTCTGGACTTTCTCTCGTAAATCCACCGATATCGTGGCTCCAGAATGAAAATCCGGATAAGCCTAACGATAAGCCTGAACGCAAGGAAGCTGCCATCGCATTATCATTAATCTCTGCATCTCCACCCCAGTGAATAGGATAACGTTGAGATCCAGCCCACGCACTTCTTGCCCAAATAATTGAATCTCCTGTTACTTCTTCTGTTATCTCTGCAACGGCTTTATTATAGCGAAGTGGATATAAGTTGTGTTCCTTCAAACCACCTTCACCACTTGCATAAATTCCTTCTAACGGTGCACCTTCACCAAAGTCTACTTTAATCGCTGCTACACCTTGCTTTAATAAATCCGCAATCTTCTCTTGATACCATGCAACCGCATCTGGATTAGAAAAGTCGAGAACCGCATCTTCCGTTGGTACTCCACCACCTAGCTTTTTCACAGCTAAGCCTTTTTCAATGATTTCGTCGTAAAATTCATTCTCTGGTGTGAAATAAGGTATTTGCCAGAGGCTTACTTTGAATCCATCATCGTCTAAGTCTTTGATCATTTTCGTTGCGTCTTTGAAACGAGTTTCTGAGAATTTATAATTACAACGCCAATCCTCTTCAAACCAACCTGTATCTATATGAATAACGTCTGTTGGAATTTTATGATCTCTAATTTTCTTCGCCACGTCACGCACTTCTTCTTCACTGAAGTAAGAGATTCTACTCATCCACAGTCCAAAGCTCCATAATGGTGGCATGGATGCCTTACCAGTTAGGTTCGTGTACTCTGTTAAAACTTCTTTCG
>Ga0181471_100030_pt1 | contig 31786 bp, 37 predicted proteins | sample InSIn5gowninarea_FD_119083 | JGI IMG/M metagenome (GOLD analysis project Ga0181471, IMG submission 119083) | Clean room microbial communities from NASA Spacecraft Assembly Facility at Jet Propulsion Laboratory, Pasadena, California, USA -... ...
TTACATGTAACATGTTACTATTGAAATTATTTTTTTTCAATCTTTATTTACTATGTCTTTACTCTTTACATTAGTTCACTATCCTAATTGGGTTTTTGTTACATGTAACATGTTACTATTGAAATTACTTTTTTTCAATCTTTATTTACTATGTCTTTACTCTTTACATTAGTTCACTATCCTAATTGGGTTTTTGTTACATGTAACATGTTACTTATAAGAAGTTACATAATTTATTGTTTCTTCTTTTTTACTTTGTTACTATTAACTTAGATTTTAATAAAGTAAAAAGCGTTTAGTCGTTGGCCCGACTAAACGCTTTAGGTAATAAACGCTAACATATATACTCTAAATGATGCGTTGTTTATATAATAAGTACATATAATTATATAGTATAAACAATATGACTTCAAGAATGAGATATTATTAAATATAATAACGCGTCTTATTACCTCTATCTAAATATGAAAAAGAAGAGGTTTATATTATGTCAAAATTCAAAAAAATTTCTGCTAGTGAATTTGAAACATCTCGTTTTTACCAACTCCCAAAATTTTTATTTGAAGATGGTCATTTTTCTAAAATGACAACTGACGCAAAGGTTATGTATGCTCTATTAAAAGATCGTTTTGAATTATCCAAAATCAATAACTGGATTGATGAAGAAAATAATATATATCTACTATATACAAATAAACAATTATGTTCCATTTTACAATACGGAGAACCTAAAATTATCAAATTGAAAAAAGAGCTAGAAAAATTCAATTTAATTATAAATGAAAGACAAGGACTAAATAGACCTAACAAAATATACCTTTTAGAACCTAGTTATGACAAGGAACTAACAAATCGTAAGTTCCAGAACAAACAAATTATTAGTTCAAGAACTAACGAAAATATAGTTCAAGAACTAACAATTTGTAAGTCTAATGATACTGATATTAATGATACTGAGAATAAAGAAACTGAGAATAATGATACGTATGATATGAATGATAGTGAACATATAGCCAACCCTAATACTTCTCATTCGAATCATCCAAATCATCAATCTAATGAATTTGATAATAATGCCTTAAAATATCATTTACTTCAAGAAATTCCCGATCAACTTCAAACCTATTTAAATAACTTTGAAGTTGATGAAATACAAATTATTAAAAGTGTCATACTTAAAGCTAAATCATCATTTAATAATGAAAAGAATACAGTATACATGTTAGAAGATATTGAGTTTGAGATGATTAATGTGCTCAAACGTTTTAAAGCAACATTAATTCAAAAAAGCGAAAGTGTCGAAGCCATGCAAGGTTATTTAATGCGTTCAATTAAAACAGAACTCGAAGAAATGCATTCCTTAAATATGCGACGTCAAAACGCGCCACAAAACCATATATTCGACACATCACACTATTTATGATTGAACGTATGTCGCCTTGAATCTAAATATTTCGCAAAAAAATACGTCCGTTGGATAATCAAATTTAAATAAGATGGATGATGTTGTCGCGCATACATCACTAGATCTTGAAATTCTATAAAATTGTGATTTTCAATCATATCAATAATGTTATTAAACACTTCGGACTGACCTTGATCTAATAAAAATTGGTTTAAGTCAAAACCACAACCACTTTCAATATCATTGATATCATAAAGCGTTTTATCTGAATTAGAGGCATGAATAAAATAATCAAACATGCCCTTAGGAGACATAATAATTTCAATATGCCTCGGTGTATTTAAGTGTTGTTGAAGTAGTTCAGAGACTTGAGAATAACTTTTTAAAGAATCAAAGAATAAAGCACCGTGTTTATGTGATTTTTTGATTAATCCCGTTGATTGATCTATATCTTGATTGTGCCACGGGCTTAAAATATAAGGAATATGCATCTGTTCCAAAATATCTTGATAGTTAGATGGCGTGCTTTCTTCATATATTAAAAAAGCCCACTTATTCGAACGCTTATCTTTCGTCATCATGGACATCCTTTCTGTGATTATTGATTAATGATGCCATGGGGGGTCGTAGTAACCCCATGGCACTGTTAAGATACACATGCGTTGTGTTTATCACTTCGTGTACCACAACGCATGTGTATCTTAACGTTTGTGGCCTGCAAACCATAGATAACGATGATGACGTTGAGGTTTTGAAAAGTAATAATTCGGGTGCATATGTGTAATTTCTTCATGAATTTGAGGTTCAATCTTTTTTAATATATCGTGAGCTTGCTGTTTCCGGGGAATTTTAATTGCCACACGGACTTCATTTTGACGAACATCAACGAGCGATTTTCCAACCATTTTATTAAAGTATTGCTGGACAGAATTTGTTTTACTTTTGCCGTTATTTTGCCAATCCTGAGTCGTGTCTGTGTCAACATCTTGTTTAAGATAATGTCGTAAAACCATTGTGTGATAAACAGATTTGATATGATTCGTGAGTTGATCTTTCAATAAACGAATCATTAAATCGATAACTATTAACATCAATGCTAAGACTAATAAGTAAAATGTAAGTTGATATACACCATTTGAAATGATTGTGATATAGTGTGTGACGTTTCGCGTATCGATAATATCAATTTGAGACACAATAAAGTTTAATAGGACAAAGAGTTTACTAACCATAACTGTCAAAATAGCGAACAGGAACAAGTAAATGATAATATCATACACACGCATGAAATAGGTTTTCCTCATCACAATACACCTGCTTTCGTATAGTAAGTCGGACATAACAAGGGTAAGACTTGATAGGGAGATTCACTATCAATCACTTGGATTAGACCTGTCCCTTTACCAATGGGTATCACAATACCTTCTGGATCTAAATCGGGGAATAAAAATTGTGTGGTTTTTTTATTAATATTACCGATTTGAATCAGCACATTGAGTTGTTCTCTAACGGAAACCGGGATGGTTTGATGATCAAATCGTTGAGACACCAGTAATAAATGAACTTTGGTGGCACGACCTAATAAAGCAATTTGAGATAGTAATGAAAAGAACGCGTCTTTAATGGTCTTATTCACACCTTCAGCTAAAGCGAGCACTTCATCAATCACAATGGTTAGGTGATCAAATTGATAGTCTGGATCGTCATAAAGAATGGTTTGTCGTTGTTGAATAACTTGAAGGCAATGACTTAAGTTTTCATTAATTTCAGATAAAAAATCAGACTTAGATCGATTTTGATGAGGGTGAATCACAGTAATATCATGAATACGTGCCCAACGGCTCGGTGTATCAAACTTAGGGTCAACAATAATGAGTTCTGATATCGGTTTTAATACACTTAGTAAGTACGTCAGCATATAAGATTTACCACTGCCTGAATTACCTGCGATCGCTATAGATGTAATGTTTTGATAGTTTAAAGTTAATTGTTTCATGATCGGAATTTGTTGATTCGTTAGAGACGACGTAAAACGATCTAAATCAGAAATCACTAAGCGTTCTGATATCCCTTGTTGCCATGGGAAAAACAAAGCGCGTTGCGTATGAATATCGTCGGTATCCATAGGTACGAAATACGCAGAATTCTGTTTTAACAATGTGAATTTGGGATATAAAGCTGCACTCGCAATGAGAAATATTTTTTGATATAAGTCATCGTCCACAATATAGCCTGCAGGCAGGCGAGGAAGAAAGTAAAAACCTTCTTCCGTGACCTTGCAGGTGAAACTATTGGTATAACTGGTTTCGCCTTGCATCATGGATCCTAGTGCCATATTTAAGCTTTGTAGGAGATATTGTTCGAGCTCTTTGGCTGTCATTATTTAACCTCCTTCAGATCTGAAGCTTTGAAGTAAACATCATAACGGACTTCACAAGCTTCTAAATGATCAAAAGTAATGACGCTCATATAATTAGGTAATGTCACTTCATTTTCGAATTTAACTGTGAAGGGCGGTAAGCCTTCTTGAACAAACCAGGCTTTATACGCAATAATTTCTCCGGTAGGCTGATTATTCTCAAAACGCTGTTGCGGATAAAGTTCTGTACTTAAGCTATAAATGGGTTTTTTATTATCAATATAATTGGAAGCTATTTCAGTTGAATAGCCACCTTTTTTGAAATTAGATTGAATTTTCATGTGAAACATCCTTTCTATCCTATTGATGCGCATCGTTTAGGAAATATAAATAGAATTAATCAAAGATATCTGTGATTGATTAAATTTTCGCAAATGAAGTGATAAAATAATAGGTGAAAAAATTTATTCGGTTTTTGGAGGTAATAGCGTGATTATCATTAATAACAAAGGAATCAATGACTTAGATTTTAATTATTGGATGAATAATCAATTAACTGATGACAATATCGAAGAAATTTTAGAGGGGTCTGATTTAAGTATGGAACAAGAAATTTTTAAAAGTAATTATAAAAAATTCTTGGAGATAGATGGCAAAAAGGAAAGATGGTATTCTCTGGAAGAAGCTGCGTATATTATTAATGGGAATTATTTTTCAATTTATGAGGAAGATAGCAAAAAGCGAAGTGTCACAACAGACTATGTAAAAAATAAAAGTAATGATATCTTAAATAATATAGAAAATGGAACAAACCAAAATTGGAATAAATATCATTACCCACAAAAAAGGAAGTTTGCATTCAAAAAAGTAAAGTATGTTAATGAAGATATGATCGATGAAATATTAAGAGATGATGTAACAAAACCTGAAAAAATAAAACGAGGTAATATATCAATCGAAGAGTTGCTACCTAATCAAAATAGAATAGCAAAATATATTAGACAGAATGAGAATATACATAATAAAAGTATAATGATAGATTACCTAAATCAATTAAGTGATACACTGGCAAAATCATTAGACGACGTACGTTATTTTTCAAATAAACTATCATTATTTAAATCTGTTATTAAAGATTCTAGAGAAATAGCACAAAATATACATAGGGATCACGATATAGATAATAAAGAAAAATATGAACTTCTGAAAAAAGAATATAGTAATTTTTTAGAAAACTGTATACGTTTTTCTAATGAATATTTAGATATACTAGATATCAAAAATATTTTTAATATTTTTGATACTAAGAAAATTGTTTTAAATCTGTCTTATTATACGAAAATGTGGGAGGTTCCTGATATTAATAATGAACAACCGATAAATAATAATTTACAAAAGTTTGTTGATTTGAAAAAGAAGAAGTATTTAAATAATGTACATTGGAGTAAAAATAAGATACTTAAACAATTAAATGAAATTGAAGTTAAACCCGTTACTTTAAAAGATGGTACTAGTGAAACAGAACGCGTGGCAGAGTGGATGTATAGAAATAAAACAAAAGTTGTTTATGAAATTATAAATAAAGAATTTGATGATGTTTATGATTTACTTAACGGTATGTTGAAGTCTGAATACACAGAACTTATGGGCTATATGAGAATATGGCATAACTTAAGCAAAAATTTATAAGTCTTAGTAACCTGTTATACACTTTAATTGGAGGAGTTAACGTGTATTTCAAAAATATGGATTTCTTGATTGACCTATACAAGAATTTTAACGAAGTAGGGATTTTTGCAGTAATATATATTATATATGCGCTTATTCAAATTCTAAGTCAAAATATTTTATATAAAAGACAAAAGATGGAAAGAGTAAAAACACTGATAATCAATATAATTTTATACATATTTATAACACTAGTAGCATTAATGTACTTGTTAGCAATGATTTTTTATTCACTCAGTGCATATCCTAAAGAAGAAGTGATTAAATATATAACAGATTGGGATAAAATTAGTTTGCCAGCTATATTACTTGTTCTTTATTCGTTATTATTCCCTATTTTTATATTTCCATTTGTAGGAAAACGACGTAGAAAAAACTATTTTGCAGAAAATGTAAATAATTGTATTATTGAAAGAGAAATTATAGATAGAGTGAGTATTAATGGTAGAGATAAATTAATTCTAAAAGATGCCTTAGGATATCAGACAGAAAAAGATATAACAGGAATAAAGGATTTAAAAATTAGTACATCTCAAAAAAAATCTTGGTTAACGTTAGAAGACATTAAAATAGCTACGATGAGTCTAAGAGATAAACAATTACTGTTAAAAATGATTATAGGTTTAATAATATTTGGGGTCCCTACAGGGTATTTTGTGTGGAACTTCATCAGTGTCGTTGATGATTGGGATAGAATAATGCACGCAAATGATATATTTATGTATATGGGTCTTTTCACGTTACCATTAATGGTAACAGTTGAGTTATATGTAGTTGCATTTATTATTACCAAAAATTTATTTAAAAAGAAAAAATGATAACAAATTTAGATTAAGAGAAAATAACTTATCAAAGGTCGTATATTAGAACATGATATATATAGTTCGCCTATCTATCAAGAATCAATCTAGTCGCAGAGAGGGATCATTACTTTGCTAATCATTTTCGTTAATTGGACTATAACATTGGTTGGTGGAGAAATGTAAAAGACTATTATTATTGATTTTGTAGGATTTTTTTGGTTAATAAGTCTTTTCTTATACTATCAACAATACGGTAATTAGCTTGTCAAAGGATTTTACTCTTTCCAATCAATTGTGGATTTGTATCGGTGTAGAAAGTATTTTGTACCAAGCGTCTACCTGCTTTATTTCTAATGAAAAATCAGTTAGTAAATCTTTAATCATTTTTCTCTTAGAAAACCAATTTGAACGGTTCTGAGAAATATAATATAAAGATAAAAAATTGACATATGATTTATACAGTGCTAAAATTTAAAATGTATATAGGAGAGGTCTTGCCACAAGTAGACATTGAAAAAATAGAGAGTCCATGCTAAAAGTTGGAATTGAAAAAATGGAGAGGTCTTGCCACAAGTAGACATTGAAAAGCGACCAAATATTTGGTCGCTTTATTTTTATACTGTAGGAGAAATTATGAAATTATACTATGTTGATGAAGATTATATTAATGAATTAAGAAATGTAGATGAGAGAGTATTATTAAATAAATCCACTCGTCCTTATTTAGGAGTTGTATTATCTATTAATGATCTTAATTATTTTGTCCCCTTAAGTTCCCCTAAAGAAAATAAAAAACTAAATAATCAACTATCAATAAAATTGTTTGAGGTTAATAATATTCAAAATAGATTAGGATATCTATTATTTTTAAATATGATACCTGTTCCTGATAAATATCTTTCTAAAATAGATATGCAATACATAAAGGAGCAAGATTTAGAATATTATAACTTATTAACTAACCAATTAATTTTTATTAGGCAAGAAAATCAAAGAATCGTAAATAAAGCCCAAAAAGTATATAAAAATGCTGTGATAAAAAAAGTTTCATTTTTTGAATCAATGTGTGTAGATTATTTAGCATTGGAAAGATATGTGAAAGATTTAAAACAGTAAAAAAGATAATTCTGTCAATAATTCCCCTCAACATACTCAGAAGAATTTTAGTGTAAAGTCTTTGTAATTGTCTATCTTAGTTAATTAGATGTTTACTATTATTTCTATATTAATATATAGCTAAAATTAATAAAATAGAAGTCATTAGCTGAATTACTTATGAATCAAAATAAATTTTATATACAAAATGTCATTTTTGAGTACGCTCTAAATAAACAAAAATAGTCCTCTTATTAAAATAAGAGGACTATTTTTGTTTAAAATTATTCAAGACCATTCGCTTTCTAACATACTCATTTGCCATAAATTATAATATTCTCCATTTAATTTTCTAAAGTCTCTTTTTTCTCCTTCTTTTATAAATCCAATCTTTTTGTAACTTTTAATAGCTGATTTATTAAAGGCAAAAACACCTAATTCAATTCTGTGTAGTCCCAAATCTTCAAAAGCCTTTTTCAATAATTTCTTTATTATTTTAGGGCCTAATCCTTGGCCACGCATTTGCGGATCACCTACTAAAACTTTACTTAACGTGGCGGAACAATTTTTAAAATCTATATTATTTAAAGCAATATGACCTATAATTTTTTTTGAATTATTTTCTTCAATGATAACTTTATAAATTATTTTACTAGAATTTTCTTTATTTGTGTCTTTAATATATTCCTTTAATTGTTCTTCATCTAGGGGATAATTAAAATCTGTACCTGCCCATTTGACTAAAAGTTCAGGAGAGTTTATCCAGTTTATTAATAAATCAAAATCTTTCTCCTCAAAATATTCAAACTTAATCAATAAATTACTCCTTAAATAATAGGTTATTAACTATAAAAATTCAGTGAATGTTGCAATATAAACAACCACTACAATTTTTTGATACTTTCTTCATCAACTTTCTATCTTAAATTTTCGATTTTTTATAAAGCGTTTTGTATTATCTAAATAACTCTTTACAATTTACTGATTTTTAAGCTTTTGCTAATAGATTTATGCAACTTTAATATTATAAGTAAATCTATGCACTTCATCATTAAATTTAAATTCTGCCCAAATTTTATACATCCCTTTTTTAGGAAAATGAGCATAAAAGGTTGTAGAATCAGGTGATTCTGGGTGAACATGAATATAATCAGTTAATTGCTCATCAAATATAATCACATGTCCTAAAGCTCCTAAATAAGGTTGGGGAGTTAATTCTGTATTGAAAGTTAAAGGGACATGTTCATCTTCTTTAGCACTTATAGAATTTAAAGTTACATGAACTCCTTTGTTAACTTTTACCCAATTTTTATCAGAATTTAAAGATGTTGTAGAGGTTATTTTATCTCCAATTTGCAGTTCAATAGGATGAACGGAATACACATGGTTTTTTGGTGTAACATCAACAAAAGCCTGGTAAGTTCCTGGCTCTAATTGTTGGTTAATTATAAATAAACCTTCATGCTTTTTTTGAGGGTGTAGGTGGTAATATTTCTCCATGTCATTAGATACTAAAACGAAATGCATTTCTTTTTCATGCATAGTATCTAATAATGGGGCATTATTAAATTCATCTTCTAACGTAATTTCTATATTACCATCTCTATATACAACATTTGCTTTAATTTCGGGTTTGTTTGAATGATATTCATGATTATGATTCATATTTTTATCCTCCTTAATTTTTAATAAGGGCATATCATTAAACGATATGCCCAACTATTTAAATTATTTAATTACATCGTAACCTTGATCTTCAATAGCTTCTTTAAAGTCGTTGAAAGCTACTTGATTTTCATCAAATTCAACTTCCACATTCCCATTCGCCAAGCTTACTTCTGAAGATGTTACACCATCTAATCCATTTAATGCTTTTTCAATTGAATGCTTGCAATGGTCACAGCTCATACCTTCTACATTAATAACTTCGTTAGTCAATGTTGTCACCTCCTTTCAAGAAATATAAGATTCTTATAATTTCATACGTTTTAGACGTAAAGCGTTTGTGACAACACTTACAGAACTTAAAGCCATTGCTGCTCCCGCAACCCAAGGTGCTAGCAGACCAATTGCTGCTATAGGGATACCTGCAACATTGTAACCAAACGCCCAAAATAGATTTTGGCGAATATTACGAATTGTAGATTTACTTGCTTTTATTGCTTTTGGAATTAATAAAAGGTCTCCTCCTAAAATAGTTATATCAGCAGCTTCGATTGCAACTTCTGTACCTGTACCAATGGCAATACCAATATCTGCTTTAACTAGTGCTGGAGCATCATTGACACCATCTCCAACCATAGCTACTTTTTTACCTTCAGATTGAATTTCTGCTACTTTAGAAGCTTTTTCTTCTGGTAAAACCTCTGCAATAATCGTGTCTATACCAACTTGTTTTGCTATTGCTTGTGCGGTACGTTTGTTATCACCAGTTAACATAGCAACTTCAATACCTAATTCATGAAGTTTTTGAATAGCTTGTTGGGCAGTATCTTTAACTGTATCAGCTACAGCGACAACCCCTCTCAATTCGTTATCTACGCTTATAAGCATTGCAGTTTTTCCTTCTTTTTCAAATTGAGCGAGATTTGTTTCAGCTTCATTAGTTTGGATTCCTTTTTCACTCATTAGTTTTCGATTTCCGACAAAAAGTTCTTTACCATCAATTGTTGCATTTATACCGCGCCCTGGTATAGCTTCAAAATGGTCTACTTCTAAAAATTCTAATGATTTTTCTTTAGCATAACTTACGATAGCTTCAGCTAGTGGGTGTTCAGAACCTTTTTCTGCACTAGCTAACAATTGTAATGTTTGATCATCTCCACTAAAATCAGTGACTTCAGGTGTGCCATTTGTTATAGTGCCAGTTTTATCTAAAACAACTGTATTAATAGCGTGTGTACCTTCAATGTGTTCTCCACCTTTAAATAGAATGCCATTTTCAGCAGCTTTTCCGGTACCCACCATTATAGAAGTAGGCGTAGCTAAGCCTAACGCACAAGGACAAGCGATAACTAATACTGCTATTGCAGCAACTAAGGCTGGTTCAAATTGTCCCGGCTGAACTAATGAAATCCATATAATAAATGTGAAAATCGCGATACCTACAACGATAGGTACAAAATATCCAGAAATAATATCTGCTAGTCTTTGTATTGGCGCTTTAGAACCTTGCGCTTCTTCGACAACTTTAACAATGGAGGCAAGAGCTGTATCTTTACCAACTTTTGTTGCTTCAACAGTAATTGCTCCATTTTTATTCATTGTTGATCCTATAACATTATCATTTTGCATTTTTTCAACAGGAATAGATTCACCTGTCAACATTGACTCGTCAATTGAAGTCATACCTTTAATTATTTTGCCATCTACTGGTATTTTTTCTCCTGGTTTGATAACTAAATAGTCTCCTTCTTTTACCTCACTTAAAGGAACCATAGTCTCTTCACCGTTGCGTAATATACGTGCTTCTTTAGCTTGTAAATTCAACAATTTACTTAACGCATTTGTTGTTTGTGTTTTAGCACGTGCTTCTAAATACTTTCCGAAAAGAATTAAAGTAATTAATACAGCACTTGTTTCAAAATATAGGTGTGGCTCATAATTTGTATTAATTAACCACTTAATCGATTCATAAATACTATAAAAGAAGGCTGCGCTTGTACCTAAAGCGACAAGAACATCCATATTTGCTGACCCATTACGAAGGTTTTTATAAGCGCCTACATAAAATTGCCAACCAATAACAAATTGAACAGGCGTTGCTAATACAAATTGGAACCACGGGTTCATAAATATATGTGGTATTTGAATACCAAATAAATGAACGAACATTGTCATTAACAATGGAGCTGCTAAAACAGCTGAAACAACTAATTTAATTAACTGTCGTTTTAATTGTTTTTCTTTTTGGGAACTTTTTTCTGATGCTTCTTTTTTAGGTTGTGCCTCATACCCTAGGTTTTTAATACGTTGTTGAAATTCATCTACAGACGTCATATCAGGGTTGTATTCTACAGTAGCACTTTCTGTGGTTAAATTAACTGTAGCCTTATTTACACCTGAGATTCGATTTAAAACTTTTTCGATTTTATTCGAACAAGCTGCACACGTCATTCCCATTACATCGAGATCCACTTTTTCGGTTAAAACTCCATAACCTGTTTTTTGAATTGTATTTGCAATATCTTCTAATGATGTAACATTGGGGTTATATTCAATTGTAGCTTTCTCTGTAGAAGGATTTACATTAGCGTTAACTTCATCTAATTTATTTAGATTTTTTTCTACTTTATTCGAGCAAGCTGCACATGTCATGCCTGTGATACCTAATGAGGTTTTTTTAATATTTTCACTCAATTATTTCTTTCCTCCTATTTTGAAAATTGTTTTAATACAACCATCAATTCTTTGATACTTTCTTCTCCGTTGCCATTTTTAATACCTTCACTTACACAATTAGATATATGGTCTTCAGTTACTATAAAACCCACTTGTTTTAGGGCTGATTGTATTGCTGTTATTTGTACTAGTACATCTATACAATATCTATCTTCTGCTATCATTGATTGTAAACCGCGCATTTGTCCTTCTAATCTTTTGAGTCTATTGAGCAATGCGTCATTGTTTTTAACAGTAGTAGTGTTCAATTTCACCCCTCCTCATATACCCTAACGGGGTATCTCTTGTTGGAATCTATATTATACCCCTAGTAGGTATAAGTCAATACAAAAGTTTCATATAAAAAATTAATATTTATAGTTTGTTTTAAGAGGTACACTTGTATAAAATGTATGCTAAAACTTATATTAGGAGAGATATATTTGGATAAAAATATACAACTTGAGCTTTACACAAGACCTACATGCTCTGATTGCCAAGAATCAAAAAGGTATTTAAACTCTCAAGAGATTAGTTATAGTCATAAAGATGTAAGTCAAAATTTGGACTTAGAAGAAGAAATGAAAAAAATATCAGGCAACCGAATTGTTCCCTTATTTGTTTTTTATAAAAAAATTTTTTGGGGTAAAAAAAAGTTGTTTAAATATTACGTGGGATTTGAAAATAACAAAAAAGATATATTAAATATATTGGAATAATTAAATAAACAGCCATTATTAAAAAATAATGGCTGTTTATTTAATGATGATGTTGACTGTCTTCTTCTTTCACGATACAAAACAATTTTTCACTATGATTATTGTTAGAAGTTTCAGTCTGTATTGTGACATGTTGAATATTTTGATGATTGAGTTCATGTTCTATACGTTTAAGTAAAAACTCATTTTCAGTAATGGTCATTGTATCTTCTACAACAATATGACAAGATAACGCGTTTAATCCGCTAGTTACTGACCAAACATGAAAGTCATGAATATTTTTAACTTCTTTGAATTTTTTAATAGTTTTAATAATGTCTTTTGTATTTATATTGCTTGGTGCTCCCTCCATTAATACATGAAGACTTGATTTTGTTACATAAAAGCCGCTACGTAGTACTAAAATTGCTACAATCACACTTGCTAAAGGATCCGCCCACCCCCATCTAAAAAATATAATGAGAAGGGCTGCTATAACTGCACCTATAGATCCAAGCATGTCGCTTATTACATGCAAATATGCTCCACGCATATTTAAGTTTTCTTCTACATCGCTCCCGCGCAGCATTATCCAAGCCACAATAATATTAATAAACAAGCCTACCAAGGCGATAATTAACATGCCTGTAGAAGCTACCTCAGGGGGGTTTTTAAATCTCTCAATAGCTTCATAAAAAATATAGATAGCTATTAACATCAAAGTAATACCATTAAGTACAGCTGCTAGTATTTCAAACCTTTTGTAGCCAAAAGTTTTATTTGTATTAGCTTGCTTCGCTCCTAAAGTAAATGCAATTAAAGCAATACCTAAAGAAATAGAATCACTTAACATATGACCAGCATCTGAAATTAACGCAAGACTGTTAGTAAAGAAACCACCTAACCCTTCTACAATCATGTAACTTGTAATAATAATAAAACTAATTAATAAAGTCTTTTTGTTCGCGCCATGTGTATGATTATGATTGTGATCGTTTTCCATTTAATCCCTCCTCTTTTTAATGATGAAAAATATTTTCTATAATTTGAATTTTTGTTTTTATAACTATAGAGTTAAAAATTATAAAATTTCAATTAATGTTTTGTTACTCGAAGAAAATCATACTAACTTATGAATATATGCTCATATATTCATAAGTTAGTATGATTTTTATCCTTTGTCAATATAGAAATGCTTTGTATTTTGTATATTAAATAAAAACCCTACTTTGCTTTGGACAGTAGTGGGATTTTTGCATATGATAAACCACACTTCACTTGCTAAATATTAACTATATTATAATTAACAAGTGATAATTTCTTTTTAGAGAAAATAATGTATTCACGCCTTTAGGCGTGAATACATTATTTTTTTTTGAATAGTTTAGAAAAGATAGATTGTTTTTGTTCATTTTTTTTTGATGCTTTTGGAGTAATGATATCTTCTTTTGAATCTATATTATCAGTTTCTATTTTTTTGGTATTACTTAATATATTTTGGCTATTTAAATTCAAAGATTGTTCTTGTTTTAATGCAATTGTTAAATCGTCAATTTGTCGATTCTTTTGTCGAATTTCTGATTCTAAATGCTCTATGTATTTATCGATATAACTGCTATATTGGTTATTTAATGATTCTGTTTTGTTTGTCGATTTTTCATCAAATTTTGTCGATTCTTTTGTCGTTTTTTTATTTAAAATTGTTTTTAGATAATCTATTGTATTATCATCTATTAATGATTTGTTACCTACTTTGTTTACCTTCAAATTTGAAGGTAAACTTTTTAAATGATAATGAATTGTTTGTTTAGAGACATCTAAAAGTTCAGAAACTTCCTTTACAGTTTTCATCAAATAACTGGGTCTCCTTTACTTTTTCATTTTTTGTAAAAACGCTTGACGTTCTTCTTCTGTATACGCAGATGTCTTAGATGTGGTTGGTTCATAAGTGTTATTTTTTAACCATTGTGGCGTCATTTCACGGCTTATATATTGTTTTGGTTTGCCTGTACTTATCATATTAGATTGTCGTTTCGAATGAATACGTTTCTCAGGTTCAAAAGAAAATTCTAACCATTCAATCTTTCGTCCTTTTTTAGCTTTAATTTTATTAATATTGAGATTTTTAAATAAAAAGGGTTCTGTTGCAAAGTAAAAAATATAGCTAATCACTAATATATCATGTCAGTGTTCGTTTAACTTGCTAGCATGATGCTAATTTCGTGGCATGGGGAAAATCCGTAGATCTGAAGAGACCTACGGTTCTTTTTATATAGAGCGTAAATACATTCAATACCTTTTAAAGTATTCTTTGCCGTATTGATACTTTGATATCTTGTCTTTCTTACTTTAATATGACGGTGATCTTGCTCAATGAGGTTATTCAGATATTTCGATGTACAATGACAGTCAGGTTTAAGTTTAAAAGCTTTAATTATTTTAGCCATTGCTGCCTTCGTTGAAGGTGCCTGATCTGTAACTACCTTTTGAGGCTTACCAAATTGTTTAATGAGACGTTTGATAAACGCATATGCTGAATGATTATCTCGTTGCTTACGCAACCAAATATCTAATGTATGTCCCTCTGTATCAATGGCACGATATAAATAGCTCCATTTTCCTTTTATTTTGATATACGTCTCATCAATACGCCATTTGTAATAAGCTTTTTTATGCTTTTTCTTCCAAATTTGATATAAAATTGGGGCATATTCTTGAACCCAACGGTAGATCGTTGAATGATGAACGTTTACACCACGTTCTCTTAATATTTCAGATATATCACGATAGCTCAATGCATATCTTAGATAGTAGCCAACGGCTACAGTGATAACATCCTTGTTAAATTGTTTATATCTGAAATAGTTCATACAGAAGACTCCTTTTTGTTAAAATTACATTATAAATTCAACTTTGCAACAGAACCAAGATTGTGCTGAAATATTAGAGTATAAACAAAATCGTGAAACAGGCGAAAGAAAGTTGTATCGAGTGTGGTTTTGTAAATCCAGGCTTTGTCCAATGTGCAACTGGAGGAGAGCAATGAAACATGGCATTCAGTCACAAAAGGTTGTTGCTGAAGTTATTAAACAAAAGCCAACAGTTCGTTGGTTGTTTCTCACATTAACAGTTAAAAATGTTTATGATGGCGAAGAATTAAATAAGAGTTTGTCAGATATGGCTCAAGGATTTCGCCGAATGATGCAATATAAAAAAATTAATAAAAATCTTGTTGGTTTTATGCGTGCAACGGAAGTGACAATAAATAATAAAGATAATTCTTATAATCAGCACATGCATGTATTGGTATGTGTGGAACCAACTTATTTTAAGAATACAGAAAACTACGTGAATCAAAAACAATGGATTCAATTTTGGAAAAAGGCAATGAAATTAGACTATGATCCAAATGTAAAAGTTCAAATGATTCGACCGAAAAATAAATATAAATCGGATATACAATCGGCAATTGACGAAACTGCAAAATATCCTGTAAAGGATACGGATTTTATGACCGATGATGAAGAAAAGAATTTGAAACGTTTGTCTGATTTGGAGGAAGGTTTACACCGTAAAAGGTTAATCTCCTATGGTGGTTTGTTAAAAGAAATACATAAAAAATTAAACCTTGATGACACAGAAGAAGGCGATTTGATTCATACAGATGATGACGAAAAAGCCGATGAAGATGGATTTTCTATTATTGCAATGTGGAATTGGGAACGGAAAAATTATTTTATTAAAGAGTAGTTCAACAAACGGGCCAGTTTGTTGAAGATTAGATGCTATAATTGTTATTAAAAGGATTGAAGGATGCTTAGGAAGACGAGTTATTAATAGCTGAATAAGAACGGTGCTCTCCAAATATTCTTATTTAGAAAAGCAAATCTAAAATTATCTGAAAAGGGAATGAGAATAGTGAATGGACCAATAATAATGACTAGAGAAGAAAGAATGAAGATTGTTCATGAAATTAAGGAACGAATATTGGATAAATATGGGGATGATGTTAAGGCTATTGGTGTTTATGGCTCTCTTGGTCGTCAGACTGATGGGCCCTATTCGGATATTGAGATGATGTGTGTCATGTCAACAGAGGAAGCAGAGTTCAGCCATGAATGGACAACCGGTGAGTGGAAGGTGGAAGTGAATTTTGATAGCGAAGAGATTCTACTAGATTATGCATCTCAGGTGGAATCAGATTGGCCGCTTACACATGGTCAATTTTTCTCTATTTTGCCGATTTATGATTCAGGTGGATACTTAGAGAAAGTGTATCAAACTGCTAAATCGGTAGAAGCCCAAACGTTCCACGATGCGATTTGTGCCCTTATCGTAGAAGAGCTGTTTGAATATGCAGGCAAATGGCGTAATATTCGTGTGCAAGGACCGACAACATTTCTACCATCCTTGACTGTACAGGTAGCAATGGCAGGTGCCATGTTGATTGGTCTGCATCATCGCATCTGTTATACGACGAGCGCTTCGGTCTTAACTGAAGCAGTTAAGCAATCAGATCTTCCTTCAGGTTATGACCATCTGTGCCAGTTCGTAATGTCTGGTCAACTTTCCGACTCTGAGAAACTTCTGGAATCGCTAGAGAATTTCTGGAATGGGATTCAGGAGTGGACAGAACGACACGGATATATAGTGGATGTGTCAAAACGCATACCATTTTGAACGATGACCTCTAATAATTGTTAATCATGTTGGTTACGTATTTATTAACTTCTCCTAGTATTAGTAATTATCATGGCTGTCATGGCGCATTAACGGAATAAAGGGTGTGCTTAAATCGGGCCATTTTGCGTAATAAGAAAAAGGATTAATTATGAGCGAATTGAATTAATAATAAGGTAATAGATTTACATTAGAAAATGAAAGGGGATTTTATGCGTGAGAATGTTACAGTCTATCCCGGCATTGCCAGTCGGGGATATTAAAAACATACTAAGATTAGCTATGAAGAAATCTATGACGATAGATTTTTTCATAGCTATTTTTTATAGTTATAGAGAGAAGTAGACTGTCCAGACTCTTGGATTTTAAATCCGTATAAAAAACAAGTCAGCTTTACTCTCGCCTTTTGAAATTCGTTTGTAGTATGTTGGGTTCTTGAAACCGTGTATAGGAAAATGAAATGAGAAAGGTTAAGTAAAGTTTTTAGCTTCTCAATTATTCAAAGGAGGTTTTTTTATCGATTACTTAGGTGTTGATATTAGTAAAAGAAGTAGTGTAGTTGCACATTATAAAAATGGAAAATTCTAAAAAGAGTTTTTCATCCAAAATAATAAAAATGGTTACAATTATTTACTCAAGTATTTGAATGACTTAGACCACCCACAACTCATTTTTGAATCTACAGGTATCTATTCAAGAGGTATGGAACGATTTTGTTGTGTAAATCAAATTAACTATATTCAAATGAATCCGTTAGAAGCCAAATTTAAAACGAGCGCTCTAAGATCATGGAAAACTGATCAGGCAGATGCTCATAAGCTTGCTTGTTTAGGACCGACGCTTAAACAAACAGACAACTTACCTATACATGAGTTAATATTCTTTGAATTAAGAGAACGCGTCCGTTTTCATCTAGAAATCGAGAATGAACAAAATCGACTTAAATTTCAGATCCTTGAATTACTCCATCAAACATTCCCTGGTTTAGAAAGATTGTTTAGTAGTCGATATTCAATCATTGCACTCAACATCGCAGAAATCTTTACTCATCCAGACATGGTTCTTGATATCGACAAGGAGGTACTGATTACACATATATTCAATTCTACAGATAAGGGAATGTCAATGGATAAAGCTACAAAATATGCACTTCAATTAAGGGTGATTGCTCAAGAAAGCTATCCTAATGTCGATAGACATTCCTTTCTAGTCGAAAAATTACGCTTACTTATTCAACAATTAAAACAATCTATTCATCATCTCAAACAATTAGATGATGCCATGATTCAATTAGCACAACAACTCGATTATTTTGAAAATATTCATTCGATACCTGGTATTGGTAAGCTAAGCACAGCTATGATTATTGGGGAGATTGGTGATATTAAGCGATTTAAATCAAATAAACAACTCAATGCTTTTGTTGGCATTGATATCAAACGATATCAATCAGGTCATACACACTGTAGAGATACCATCAACAAGCGTGGTAATAAAAAAGCGAGAAAACTTTTATTTTGGGTGATTATGAATATAATAAGAGGGCAGCATCATTATGACAATCATGTCGTCGATTATTACTACAAACTAAGAAAGCAGCCTAATGAGAAACCTCATAAGACTGCCATCATTGCTTGTATAAATCGATTATTAAAAACAATTCATTATCTTGTAATGAATCATAAATTGTACGATTATCAAATGTCACCACATTAGCCAAACGTACAATCAAATATAGTTTAACACCTTATTCAAAAAAATTAAAATGAACGGTTTAGTTAAGTAATGCTTATTTTAATTATAAGTACTTGACTAATCGTAGGAAAGAGTATAGGTTTTTATTGCGATAAACTAGGTTTCACTTTGGTTCACCATGAAGATGGATTCGCAGTTCTAATGTGTAATGAGGTTCGGATTCATCTATGGGAGGCAAGTGATGAAGGCTGGCGCTCTCGTAGTAATGATTCACCGGTTTGTACAGGTGCGGAGTCGTTTATTGCTGGTACTGCTAGTTGCCGCATTGAAGTAGAGGGAATTGATGAATTATATCAACATATTAAGCCTTTGGGCATTTTGCACCCCAATACATCATTAAAAGATCAGTGGTGGGATGAACGAGACTTTGCAGTAATTGATCCCGACAACAATTTGATTAGCTTTTTTCAACAAATAAAAAGCTAAAATCTATTATTAATCTGTTCAGCAATCGGGCGCGATTGCTGAATAAAAGATACGAGAGACCTCTCTTGTATCTTTTTTATTTTGAGTGGTTTTGTCCGTTACACTAGAAAACCGAAAGACAATAAAAATTTTATTCTTGCTGAGTCTGGCTTTCGGTAAGCTAGACAAAACGGACAAAATAAAAATTGGCAAGGGTTTAAAGGTGGAGATTTTTTGAGTGATCTTCTCAAAAAATACTACCTGTCCCTTGCTGATTTTTAAACGAGCACGAGAGCAAAACCCCCCTTTGCTGAGGTGGCAGAGGGCAGGTTTTTTTGTTTCTTTTTTCTCGTAAAAAAAAGAAAGGTCTTAAAGGTTTTATGGTTTTGGTCGGCACTGCCGACAGCCTCGCAGAGCACACACTTTATGAATATAAAGTATAGTGTGTTATACTTTACTTGGAAGTGGTTGCCGGAAAGAGCGAAAATGCCTCACATTTGTGCCACCTAAAAAGGAGCGATTTACATATGAGTTATGCAGTTTGTAGAATGCAAAAAGTGAAATCAGCTGGACTAAAAGGCATGCAATTTCATAATCAAAGAGAGCGAAAAAGTAGAACGAATGATGATATTGACCATGAGCGAACACGTGAAAATTATGATTTGAAAAATGATAAAAATATTGATTACAACGAACGTGTCAAAGAAATTATTGAATCACAAAAAACAGGTACAAGAAAAACGAGGAAAGATGCTGTTCTTGTAAATGAGTTGCTAGTAACATCTGACCGAGATTTTTTTGAGCAACTGGATCCAGGAGAACAAAAACGATTTTTTGAGGAAAGTTATAAATTATTTTCCGAACGATATGGCAAGCAAAATATTGCTTATGCAACAGTTCATAATGATGAGCAAACCCCTCACATGCATTTAGGTGTTGTGCCTATGCGTGATGGAAAACTGCAAGGAAAAAATGTGTTTAATCGTCAAGAACTGTTATGGCTACAAGATAAATTCCCCGAGCATATGAAAAAACAGGGTTTTGAGTTGAAGCGTGGTGAACGTGGCTCTGACCGTAAACATATTGAGACAGCTAAATTTAAAAAACAAACTTTGGAAAAAGAGATTGATTTTCTAGAAAAAAATTTAGCAGTTAAAAAAGATGAATGGACTGCTTATAGCGATAAAGTTAAATCAGATTTAGAAGTACCAGCGAAACGACACATGAAAAGTGTTGAAGTGCCAACGGGTGAAAAGTCCATGTTTGGTTTGGGAAAAGAAATAATGAAAACAGAAAAGAAACCAACCAAAAATGTTGTTATATCGGAGCGTGATTATAAAAACTTAGTGACTGCTGCGAGAGATAACGATAGGTTAAAACAGCATGTTAGAAATCTCATGAGTACTGATATGGCGAGAGAATATAAAAAATTAAGTAAAGAACATGGGCAAGTTAAAGAAAAATATAGTGGTCTTGTAGAGCGATTTAATGAAAATGTAAATGATTATAATGAGTTGCTTGAAGAAAACAAGTCTTTAAAGTCTAAAATAAGCGATTTAAAGCGTGATGTGAGTTTAATCTATGAAAGCACTAAGGAATTCCTTAAGGAACGTACAGACGGCTTAAAAGCCTTTAAAAACGTTTTTAAGGGGTTTGTAGACAAGGTAAAGGATAAAACAGCACAATTCCAAGAAAAACACGATTTAGAACCTAAAAAGAACGAATTTGAACTAACTCATAACCGAGAGGTAAAAAAAGAACGAAGTCGAGATCAGGGAATGAGTTTATAAAATAAAAAAAGCACCTGAAAAGGTGTCTTTTTTTGATGGTTTTGAACTTGTTCTTTCTTATCTTGATACATATAGAAATAACGTCATTTTTATTTTAGTTGCTGAAAGGTGCGTTGAAGTGTTGGTATGTATGTGTTTTAAAGTATTGAAAACCCTTAAAATTGGTTGCACAGAAAAACCCCATCTGTTAAAGTTATAAGTGACTAAACAAATAACTAAATAGATGGGGGTTTCTTTTAATATTATGTGTCCTAATAGTAGCATTTATTCAGATGAAAAATCAAGGGTTTTAGTGGACAAGACAAAAAGTGGAAAAGTGAGACCATGGAGAGAAAAGAAAATCGCTAATGTTGATTACTTTGAACTTCTGCATATTCTTGAATTTAAAAAGGCTGAAAGAGTAAAAGATTGTGGTTCTGTTGCAAAGTAAAAAATATAGCTAATCACTAATATATCATGTCAGTGTTCGTTTAACTTGCTAGCATGATGCTAATTTCGTGGCATGGGGAAAATCCGTAGATCTGAAGAGACCTACGGTTCTTTTTATATAGAGCGTAAATACATTCAATACCTTTTAAAGTATTCTTTGCCGTATTGATACTTTGATATCTTGTCTTTCTTACTTTAATATGACGGTGATCTTGCTCAATGAGGTTATTCAGATATTTCGATGTACAATGACAGTCAGGTTTAAGTTTAAAAGCTTTAATTATTTTAGCCATTGCTGCCTTCGTTGAAGGTGCCTGATCTGTAACTACCTTTTGAGGCTTACCAAATTGTTTAATGAGACGTTTGATAAACGCATATGCTGAATGATTATCTCGTTGCTTACGCAACCAAATATCTAATGTATGTCCCTCTGTATCAATGGCACGATATAAATAGCTCCATTTTCCTTTTATTTTGATATACGTCTCATCAATACGCCATTTGTAATAAGCTTTTTTATGCTTTTTCTTCCAAATTTGATACAAAATTGGGGCATATTCTTGAACCCAACGGTAGACCGTTGAATGATGAACGTTTACACCACGTTCCCTTAATATTTCAGATATATCACGATAACTCAATGCATATCTTAGATAGTAGCCAACGGCTACAGTGATAACATCCTTGTTAAATTGTTTATATCTGAAATAGTTCATACAGAAGACTCCTTTTTGTTAAAATTATACTATAAATTCAACTTTGCAACAGAACCATTTAGAATATTAAAATTCCTTCATTACACTCTTGGCGGTTTCACTTATCAACTTATCATTTGGCTTATCACTTTTATTGTCTTTATTCGTAAAAATGACTAAAACAATAGGTTCAGATTGGCCCTTAGGATAAACAAAAGCAACATCATTTCTAGAAGCATATGTTATTGCTTGACCACTTTTATCAGCAACCTTACAGTCTTTTGAAACACCGTCTTTAATTAAAGTATCTCCGCTTTTATTATTTAACATTAAATCAAGTAAGAATTTTTTGTTTTCTTTGCTTAATTTTCCATTTGCGATAAGTTTATTTAAAGTCTTACCGAAAGCAGCAGGTGTTGAAGTATCTTTTTTGCTCTTTGGTGAATAGTAATTTAATTCTATCTCATATCTAACTGGATTTGTTACTTTATCTCCTAGTTCTTTTAGACGTTGTTTAACTTTTTTGATTCCACCAATTTCTTTTATAATTTTATTGTTTGCTGTATTATCACTATATGCCATTGAAGCCTCAATAAGTTCTTTTAAAGTGATATCTTTTCCTACATATTTTTCTAAAATAGGAGAATAAGCAACTATATCATCTTTGTTAATATGTATTTTTTTATTTAACTTATTATAAGGTACTTGTTCTAACAAAATAGCACTATTTATCGCTTTTGAAGTCGAAGCATAGGCAAATCTCTTATCTGAATTAAATTTTACTTCCTTACCACTTTTAGTATCTAAAGCATAAACACCAATATGAGCATTATATTTTTTTTCTAAATCATTTAACTCTTTGGCATGTGAACTGTTTGAATTACATGCACTTAAAACTAAAGCAATTGCAATTAAAAATATTAACTTTTTCAAAATAAACCCTCCAATATTACAGTTGTAATTTTTACAAATTAATAATATTACAATTGTAATATTGGTGTCAATTGTTTATTATAAATAATTGAAAGAAGGTGTCAAAATGGCTAAATTACTAATAATGAGCGTAGTAAGCTTTTGTTTTATATTTCTATTGTTAGTATTTTTTAGGTATATATTAAAACGCTATTTTAATTATAGTTTAAATTATAAAGTTTGGTATCTAACTGTGCTTGCTGGATTAATTCCTTTTATCCCAATTAAATTCTCTTTTATAAAATTTAATAATGTGAATAATCAATCGCCCACAGTTGAAAGTAGGTCACACGACTTGAACCATAACATAAATACCACCAAACCTGTTCAAGAGTTCACAACAGATATCCATAAGTTTAATTGGGATTCAATTGATAATATCTGCACAGTTATTTGGATAGTTTTGGTTATTATTTTAAGTTTTAAATTTTTGAAATCCTTATTATATCTTAAATATTTAAAGAGACAGTCACTTTATCTAAACGAAAATGAAAAAAATAAAATAGATACGATACTTTTCAACCATCAATATAAAAAAAATATTGTGATTCGAAAAGCAGAGACTATTCAATCTCCAATAACTTTTTGGTATGGGAAATATATTATTTTGATTCCTAGTTCATATTTTAAAAGTGTAATTGACAAAAGACTAAAATATATAATATTGCATGAATATGCTCATGCTAAAAATAGAGATACTTTACATTTAATTATCTTTAATATCTTCTCTATTGTTATGAGTTACAATCCATTAATACATATTGTAAAAAGAAAGATAATTCATGACAATGAAGTAGAAGCCGATAGATTTGTTCTTAATAATATTAACAAAAATGAATTTAAAACTTATGCGGAATCTATTATGGACTCCGTATTAAATATTCCATTTTTTAATAAAAATATATTAAGCCATTCATTTAATGGTAAAAAGTCATTACTCAAAAGAAGATTAATTAATATAAAAGAAGCCAATTTGAAAAAACAGTCCAAATTAATTCCAATTTTTATTTGTATTTTTACTTTTTTGCTCATGGTAATTCAAAGCCAGTTTTTGATGGGGCAATCCATAACTGATTATAATTATAAAAAGCCCTTACAGAACGATCACCAAATTTTAGATGAAAGTAAAAATTTTGGTTCAAATAGTGGATCTTTCGTCATGTACAGCATGAAGAAAGACAAATACTATATTTATAATGAAAAAGAAAGTAGAAAGAGATATTCTCCTGATTCAACTTATAAAATTTATTTAGCGATGTTTGGACTTGACCATCATATCATAAGTGATAAAAATTCACGTATGTCATGGAATCATAAACATTATCCTTTCGAGTCTTGGAATAAGGAACAAGATTTAAATACAGCAATGCAAAATTCAGTTAATTGGTACTTCGAACGTATTAGTAATCAAATACCAAAGAACTATACTGCGGCTCAACTCAAGCAATTAAATTATGGTAATGAAAACTTGGGAAGTTATAAAAGCTATTGGATGGAAGATAGTTTGAAAATATCTAATCTTGAACAAGTAATAGTTTTTAAAAATATGATGGAACAAAATAACCATTTTAGTAAAAAAGCAAAGAATCAATTATCTTCTTCATTATTGATTAAGAAAAATGAAAAGTATGAACTGTATGGGAAAACAGGTACAGGTATAGTAAACGGGAAGTATAATAATGGGTGGTTTGTAGGTTACGTAATTACAAATCATGATAAGTATTATTTTGCTACACATTTATCAGATGGAAACCCGTCTGGGAAAAATGCTGAATTAATCAGTGAAAAAATATTAAAAGAAATGGGTGTTTTAAATGGCCAATAAGCAAGTTGAAATATCTATGGCTGAATGGGATGTTATGAATATAATATGGGATAAAAAATCAGTATCAGCTAATGAAATTGTAGTTGAAATTCAAAAATATAAAGAAGTTAGCGATAAAACAATTAGAACATTAATCACAAGACTATATAAAAAAGAGATTATAAAACGATACAAATCAGAGAATATTTATTTTTACTCATCAAATATTAAAGAAGACGATATTAAAATGAAAACTGCTAAAACTTTTCTTAATAAACTGTATGGAGGGGACATGAAAAGTTTAGTGCTAAATTTTGCGAAAAATGAAGAATTAAATAACAAAGAAATTGAAGAATTGCGAGACATTTTAAATGATATTAGTAAAAAGTAATTAGAGATATGTTTCAAACATTATACATATGTAAACTATACTTGACTCTTATTAAATTAGTTTTGTTAATAACATTTAAAATATATTAGTAAAGATGAGAGTGTACATAAAATAACCATTTTCTGTACACTCTCTTTTTATATCTAGATATATAGCTAGTATACATATTTTAGTGTTCAATAACCCAACAGAAAATCTATGTTCATAAATATGGTTAGAATTAAGTTATGGTACAATGAAAATCTACATAGGAGGTTTGTATTTTGAAAATAGGTTATGCAAGAGTCTCAACTGGTTTGCAAAATTTGAATTTGCAGGAAGATCGATTAAATCAATATGGTTGTGAAAAGATATTTAGCGATCATATAAGTGGATCAAGAAGTAAACGTCCTGGTTTAGATAAAGCTATTGAATTTGCGAGGTCAGGAGATACGATTGTTGTTTGGAGACTAGATAGATTAGGACGTAACATGGAAGATTTAATCACATTAGTTAATGAACTTAATAATCGAGGCGTGAGTTTTCATAGTTTAGAAGAAAATATAACAATGGATAAATCAAGTTCTACAGGACAATTGTTATTTCATTTATTCGCAGCATTTGCAGAGTTTGAACGTAATTTAATTTTAGAACGTTCTTCAGCGGGGCGAATGGCAGCTCGTGCTAGAGGACGCTATGGAGGTCGACCCGAAAAATTAAATAAACAAGATTTGACTTTACTCAAAACACTTTATGATAATGGAACCCCGATTAAAACTATTGCAGAGCAATGGAAAGTTTCACGTACAACAATCTATCGTTATCTCAATAAGTTAAATAACCAAGAAAATAAAGATAAATAAAAAATATTACTGAGTTTTAAGAAAGATAAAAGTTAGACAGGATACACCCTAATCATACATATATAATTGTTGAATTTATAGCAACTTAAACGTATGATTAGGGTGTATATTAATTGTGGAGTGAAAATGAATGATTATAGGCTATGCAAGAGTATCTTCGATAGATCAGAATTTAGAGAGACAGCTAGATAATTTGAAAACATTTGGCGTAGAGAAAATATTTACAGAGAAACGATCGGGGAAATCAGTAGAAAATAGACCTGTATTTCAAGAAGCACTTAACTTTGTGAGAATGGGCGATAGATTTGTGGTAGAATCGATTGATCGCTTAGGTCGTAATTATGATGAAGTGATTAACACAGTTAATTATTTAAAAGATAAAGAGGTTCAATTGATGATTACTAGCTTACCTATGATGAATGAAGTCATTGGCAATCCATTATTAGATAAATTTATGAAAGACCTAATCATTCAAATATTAGCAATGGTTTCAGAACAAGAACGAAATGAAAGTAAACGTAGACAAGCACAAGGTATTAAAGTTGCGAAAGAAAATGGTGTATATAAAGGACGCCCTCTATTGTACTCACCTAATGCTAAAGATCCTCAAAAACGCATTATTTATCATAGAGTTGTAGAAATGTTAGAAGAAGGTCAAGCAATTAGTAAGATTGCGAAAGAAGTTAATATAACAAGGCAGACTGTTTATAGAATTAAACACGATAATAATTTGGTTTAATAAACTTTACTTCGATACAAATGAGAGCTTCTCACAGCGTCTCAAAACAGATGATCATAATCTATTATGAGCTTTTAATAATAAAACAAGAAAAGAGAGCGTAAATATGCGCTCTCTTTTCTCATTAACATTTGTTTTTGAATATGAACGTAATTTAGAAATAATATTTATTGGTATTTCAAGAATATATATATAATTATTTACTAAGTCCATTTAAAAAAATTTGAGAGAACTTGTTCATAAGTTTAATTCTTTCATTAATATTTTGTTCATGTGTAAAGGTAACAATTCCATTAACAGCGTTTGCTGCTATTTTACTAACAGCATTAACATCATTAATACACCATTCGCCATTTAAATTACCCTCCTTAAAAATTACATGATAAGCATCTATATATTTGTTTTCTAATTTATTCATTTTTTCATTAATGCTATTAGTTTTATAATATTCAGTGCAAAATTCAATTATTGCGTTTTGAAGTGGATAATAGTATTCGGTTGTTAAAGATAGTTCATTATATAAATAAAATTTTTCTCTATTAGTTTTACATTTGATTTGTTCCTTTTTCCACTGTTCTTGCCATTTAGATTCTTCTATATTTAAAATTTCTAAAAATAGATTTTCTTTTGTTTTAAAGTGATAATAAAGATTCCCTTTACTACTTTCTGATAATTTAACAATTTCTCCAGTAGTAGTGGCATTATATCCATTTTTTATAAATAATTCCTTTGCGACACCTAGTATTTTATCTTTCAAGTTCATCACGCCTTTAATGAGTATTAAGTACTATCAATGATAGCACAAAAAATTCAAAGAATAATTGTATAACACAATACAGCCATTTAAATTTCGCAAGATTTTTTGTTGTAATATGTAAAAAAATAGATTATAATCCTTATAGACCGATCGCACGGTCTATAAGGATTGGAGGGAACTTAAATGATTTCATTTTTTACAAAAACTACTGATATGATGACATCAAAAAAAAGATGGACTGCACTAGTAGTATTAGCTGTTAGTTTGTTTGTTGTTACAATGGATATGACAATATTAATTATGGCTTTACCGGAATTAGTAAGAGAGTTAGAGCCTTCTGGTACCCAACAGTTATGGATAGTTGATATATACTCTCTTGTTTTAGCTGGCTTTATAATTCCATTGAGTGCCTTTGCTGATAAATGGGGAAGAAAAAAAGCATTATTAACTGGATTTGCTTTATTTGGCCTCGTTTCATTAGCTATATTTTTCGCAGAAAGTGCAGAGTTCGTAATAGCTATTCGATTTTTACTTGGTATTGCAGGTGCTTTAATAATGCCAACTACTCTTTCAATGATAAGAGTAATTTTTGAAAACCCTAAAGAAAGGGCCACTGCATTAGCTGTATGGTCAATCGTTTCATCGATAGGTGCTGTTTTTGGACCAATTATCGGAGGAGCTTTACTTGATCAATTTTCATGGCACTCGGCATTTTTAATTAATGTACCGTTTACGATAATAGCAGTTGTAGCAGGTTTATTTTTATTACCAGAGTCTAAGTTATCAAAAGAAAAAGTCTCACTCGTGGGATATTCCTTCTACAATTTTATCAATTGCAGGCATGATTGGACTGGTATGGAGTATCAAAGAATTTTCAAAAGAAGGACTAGCAGATATTATTCCATGGGTTGTAATAGTATTAGCAATTACCATGATAGTGATATTTGTTAAACGTAATTTATCAAGTTCTGATCCAATGTTAGACGTAAGACTTTTTAAAAAGAGATCATTTTCAGCTGGTACAATTGCTGCATTTATGACAATGTTTGCAATGACATCTGTTTTGTTATTAGCTTCACAATGGTTACAGGTTGTGGAAGAACTTTCTCCTTTTAAAGCTGGCTTATACCTATTACCTATGGCAATAGGAGATATGGTGTTTGCACCAATTGCACCCGGATTAGCGGCGCGATTTGGACCGAAAATAGTGTTACCTTCCGGAATTGGAATTGCAGCCATTGGCATGTTTATTATGTATTTCTTTGGTCATCCATTATCATATTCTACAATGGCTTTAGCATTAATTTTAGTTGGAGCTGGTACGGCTTCACTAGCAGTTGCATCTGCTCTAATAATGTTAGAAACACCTACATCAAAAGCAGGTAATGCAGCTGCTGTTGAAGAGTCTATGTATGACCTTGGAAATGTTTTTGGTGTAGCAGTACTTGGTAGCCTATCTTCTATGCTTTATCGTGTATTTTTAGATATTTCATCTTTTTCATCAAAAGGTATAGTTGGAGATTTAGCTCATGTAGCTGAAGAATCTGTAGTGGGCGCTGTCGAAGTAGCTAAAGCTACGGGGATAAAACAGCTTGCAAACGAGGCTGTAACATCATTTAATGATGCTTTTGTAGCAACTGCTTTAGTAGGTGGGATTATCATGATTATCATTTCAATAGTTGTCTATTTGTTAATTCCCAAATCACTTGATATAACTAAACAAAAATAGTACTAAACATATATTTTTAGATATTGTAGATTAGTTTATTTTTAAAATTAGTAATAGTTAAAAAGTAGAACCATTAATTTTAAATGGTTCTACTTTTTTATTATTAAGTAAAATTATAAAAGACAATTTCTTAAATTAATAATATGATATACCTATATCTAATAATTTATTAGTATTAATAAACCTTGAAAGGATGATTAACTGATGAATAGAGCAGATATTTTTAAAATATTTGATGTAGAACTTAATATAACTATATTTTTAGGAGCACTAGTAGCAACTTTCATCTATTTTATAAGTTACATGAACAATGTAAATGAATTAATTACATTATGCTTAACATTAGCTTTTCCTGCATATTTATTAAAAATTAGCAGATCGTTCGAGGTTATTTTATTAGAGGAAAAAATAAAAAATAGTAAAATCAAAATCTGTGACAAAGATAGAATTGAACGAGAGATACTGGTGAAAAAGAACCTAATAGATGAACTATTGTTTCCTAATAGAGTTATTAAAAAATATACACTGACAATTTTAATTTACAGTATAGGTATTATTATTCTTTTACTACTTTGTAATATGTTAAGTTATGGAATTGGTGAAAATGTCAATTTTATCTGGAGATTACTAGCTTGTTATGTAACGAGTGTCACAGTGATTATAGTTGCCTTGATTATAATGATAATGATATTTGATCTTATAATTGGATTACTATTAAATTTTCAAATATTTTTAAAAAATAAAAAGTATGATGACTTTTTATAATTATTCGATTTATATAATGAAAAATTAAATGATTAAACATAGAAACCTCAAAACAAACCATATTTAATAGAGTTTATGGCGCCTTATACAAATAAAGGCTATGCTGTTAAAGAATTATGTAGCTATCTTCAGATTAATATGGATGATGTTTATACTATTGGCGATAGAAAATTGATTTACCTATGTTTAATACCCTAGATAATTCTTCTGATAATTTAGTTTTTGTTAGAGTTTAACATAACTGATGATTATCAGAAGTTATTTAAAATAAGAGTGTGTCATTACAGTCTAAAGTAATGACACACTCTTTCAATATATATATAATACTAATACTTATTTTTTTCCAAAAATTCTCCTAACACTTCATCAACTATAGCTTTTATAGATGTATCCTTATCTAATGCCATTTGATTTAGTCTTTTTTTTATATCAGTGTCCACTCTCATAGTCGTACTTTTAGATACCGGTTTATAATTTTCCGTATATTTTACCTCAGATGTATCTATGTTATCTAAAAATCCTGCCATAAATATCACTCACCCTCAATTAATCTAATTCTATTAACTAATTCTTCGTAGACTTTGTTAAACATATATATAACTTTTTTGTCATGCATATCTTTATCTTTTATTCCATCAGCGGCAAATTTTTTTATTCTTTCTCTTTGATATATCTGGTTCTCAAAGAGTGCTTCAGAAAATGCTGATTTAGACATATCTAATATCTGTTTATCTACACGTCCACTTTTTTTAATTAATACTGGAACAGCGCCAACCAATTCAAACGATAAATCTGATTCTTTTTTTCGATCCCTTAAAAAATTAACAAATGAAAGACTACTTTCATAAGCAGATTGTTGTGTTTGAAATACCATTAAAATGTAATCACTTGCATAAACAGCATTATTAGTGAAATCAGAGTTAATAGTAGGTGGTACATCAATAAATATATAGTCGAAATCGTGAATTTCTTTAATTTTTTCAACCACATTTTTTAAAATATATCTTTTCTTTAGAATATCTGTCTTTGAAATGATATCGGATAAGTTAGCCAAAGATGAATCAGCTGGTAATAGTGATAATTTGGAAGTTAATTTCACAATACTTTGATCTATATTTCCATTTTTTAGCATGTTTATAAATGAAATCTTTTCTTCCTCAAATTCCGGATAAGTTCTTTTCATAATTTGAGTTGCATTTCCCTGAGGATCAAAATCTATTAAAAGTACTTTTTTATCATAATTTTCAGATGCAATATAAGAAAGTAACGTGGCTACTGTTGTTTTACCTACACCACCTTTAAAATTTCCAACTGTTATTATGCTCAAAATAATACCTCCCATTTACTATGTCTTTACTCTTTACATTAGTTCACTATCCTAATTGGGTTTTTGTTACATGTAACATGTTACTATTGAAATTATTTTTTTTCAATCTTTATTTACTATGTCTTTACTCTTTACATTAGTTCACTATCCTAATTGGGTTTTTGTTACATGTAACATGTTACTATTGAAATTATTTTTTTTCAATCTTTATTTACTATGTCTTTACTCTTTACATTAG
>Ga0181471_100006_pt2 | contig 29932 bp, 39 predicted proteins | sample InSIn5gowninarea_FD_119083 | JGI IMG/M metagenome (GOLD analysis project Ga0181471, IMG submission 119083) | Clean room microbial communities from NASA Spacecraft Assembly Facility at Jet Propulsion Laboratory, Pasadena, California, USA -... ...
TGGGGGGAATAGCATGTGCTGAATCGCCTACCAAAAGTACTCTTCTGTGGGTAGAAGACCAAGAATCAAGTTTCGGGATGATATAGAAGGGCCAGATGTTGATGTGCGCATGCGGGATGTCTGAGGTAGCGCTAACCGCTATGTCACCGAAGACTTCGGATCCTTCGCGAAGGAAAGCGACAGCGGCTTCTTTGTCTGCGTAAAGTTGATCCCATCCTTCTCTTGATAGTTCAGGCATGCGTTTTTGTTTTCCAATCAGGACTTCGCTTCCATCTGGCTTTTGAGGTGCGATGACGAAGGCACCGTGAGTGGGTGACATGATTGTGACGGGCATTGCGTAGTCCGGGCTAGGTAGTTTGAGGTTTGCAGTTGGTACTGCAGCGGTGATGCCAGCGAGACCGGTGAATTTTGGTGAGAGGTCAGGGTACATGTACTTCCTGACGCGACTGTGTATTCCGTCTGCTCCAATAAGCAGAGATGAAGTCTTCTCAGTTCCGTCAATGAATTTCCAGGTCACTGTATCCGTGGACTCGGAGACGACATGCGAGAACTTGTGGTTGAAGTATATGGGTATCTTGTTGGCGTTGATCTTCTCAAGAAGCAAGTCGATGAGTTGAAAGCGATAGACTCGCAAGCCGCTATACCCATATTTCTCAACACTGCCGAAGGGGTATGTTTCCTTGAGGTCACCGGCGAGGTCTCTGAAATAGAGGGTGTCGAAGCTGAAGCCGTGGTGTTTAAGGTCGTTGTAGACACCCATACCGTCGAAGAGCCTGAGAGAATTGGGAGAGAGCATGACAGCGCCGCCGATATTCTGGGGCTCGGGACGTGTTTCATAGATGGCGCAGGGAATATCCTGGGTGTGCAGGCTGAGAGCCAAAGTCAAGCCGGCAATGCCGGCGCCGATGATGGCGACTTCGTTGGCCATTTTGAGGTTGTTGATGGTGATTGTGATTTTGGTCTGAGGCTGAGATGAGAAGTGAAGAAGGACAAGATATGATCAGGTATGCAATGGTAGTTGAGGAAGATGCTTTCTTGGTTGCAGGGTTCGAGATGTGGTGGGATTGTGTATACCTTCCAACAGAGGGGACGTCAAGTTATATACTCTACAACGCGACTTCCTTATATTAATATATCCTCCGGTCAGTCTCACTTGCGTCGGCCGAGCTGCATGAATCCTCCTCCGACACGGATCCTTGATTACATACTCGTAGGTCGCAGAGAATTTATGCAAGCAGCGGCAAAGAGTCATCATTGAGACTCATCGATGCCAAGCCCATGGGCCGTGGACGATCTTTTGAGCAGTGGCTGTTTGTAATCATATTTTGTGGCTGATTAAGAAGGAAGGATCGAGGGAATGTGAGCTCGAAAGTTGAAGCTCGGGTGCGGCGTCTCGGCCGACGGCGGAGATGGCAAGTCCGAGCGGCCGACTGCAACTCCTTGTCCGAATCCTCCTTCCTTCGTTAAACAACGATGTAGCAAAGAGTGGTGGCTTTGCTGCAAGTAAGACGTAGAGTCCGTGGCTCGTTGGACGACTATGAATAAGTATAAGTACCTTTGGTCACCGACCAATTTCAAAGCTGTATCCAGCTCCCACCATCCATATCTCACAACGACTTTAACAATTCATTTCAGCTTCGTCCAATCCTCTCTTTGACGAAGCCGTCTGACCGATCGATATCTCGACCAGTTAACTCGAGATAGCCGTGACTCTCGTACGCTTAGGATCTCGACAAAATCAAATACAATCTTACAGCCGCCCGAGACTGCAAGATGTCGACCACAACCAACACCACAAGCCTCCCCAACATCCTCCTCATTGGAGCAACCGGTCGCACTGGTCGTCTTGTTCTCGAGTCAGCTCTCACTCGCGGCTACAAAGTTACCGCTCTCATCCGACCCTCCTCCACTCTGCCTTCTCATCCCTCCCTTACAATATCCAAAGGCTCTCCCCTCGAAACCGGTGATATCACCACCGCCTTGGCCACAACAAACGGCCCTGTGGTGTTAATCAGCACACTCGGCCAAACACGAACATCTGGGAACCCGTTCGCTGCAACGACTTCTCCACCTCTTTTCATGTCGGCCTCCGCAACCGCAGTAGCGGAAGCCATCAAAGGACAACCTGCCGACAAAGTCAAAAAGGTCATCATCATGTCAATGTTCGGCACAAACTCCTCCTTTTCGAACCTCAACTTCTTGATGCGAGCGACTATGACATATTCGAATATGAGACAGACGCTTGAAGATCAGAATGCTGTGGACAAGGTTATCAAGGAAAGTGGGATGGTGTTCGTTATGCCTAGACCCGCCATGTTAAAGGGAGATACTGCATTGTCGGTCAAGATACTTGGCGATGCTGGGGAGAAGTCTGGGTTCATGCCATCTGTCAGCGCGAAAAGCGTTGCTGAGTTCATATTAGATGCGACTGTCAGTCAGGAGTGGGATGGCAGGACTCCTGTCCTTGCTAATTGAGCGGCATAAATTCCTACCAGCACGCTGCAGCGATGCTTGTATCTTTAAGGGCGTTTACTTTCCAAAAAATCGAACAGCGACATTATCACAAACTATTGATTACGGTCCAGGTACCCAGTCCCAAATCGGAGTATAGAAGGATGTGGTTGTGGCCGATCCAGCCATCTGCAGGTATGCATCCACCACTGGTTAGTAAATTGGGATATCCAGTCTTGCAGTGTACAGATAGTCAGGACATCCGAATGTTTATGGAAGGTGTTTCCCAGAAGTTTAGCCGAGCAAAGTGGCGGTGAAACGTGCACTCTGCTAATGAGGACGTGCACCACAGCGACATGTTGACCAGCAGACAAGCTCCCTCTTTGCGCCTTCCTTTCTCATCACCACAATCATCAAACCATCCCAAATATTCGCCATCATCTTCCTCATCGTTTTGAATATGTGAGGCTTGGTTTTTGCCCGGGCAATACCTCCGCGGCACAGTCTTCGGTACACAGCATGCACTGGACTCCTGGACATGAATATTAGATCTGGATGCTCATGTCAACTTGGAACAGCCAAATAACACGCCAGAAATTCGCCTGTCTCCTGCCATCTGTTCATCCAGTTCGACTCTTGTCAAAATGCAGAAGCCAGTTCGATTCCTTCTACTCGGCCACTGAGAGGCAAGATGCTGAATCATCTCACTGGACAATCTCTCACGGCTCTATAGGCTTTTGCTGTTTGTCGCTGGCGGATCTGGTGTAATTGGAGGCTGGGAGCTAGGCGTCAACGTCGCTCATGAACAGTGCTGCCTTCGATGCTGCATTACTGCATGCTGTCGAGGCGATCAAGGTGCTGTCGAGGCGATCAAGGTGCTGTCGAGGCGATCAAGGTGCTGTCGTCGGAGTGTGGTGTTGAGGAAGTCATGTTGACGACCCAACAGCGTTGTACGCAGCAAGTATCAGCACACTCCTCTCCAGCATGATCGGTGCTCGCTCATTGGCAACCTCCGACGCCGCTCAATGGTATAGCCAAGGCGGCACCGCTAGCGTCGGCATACTTGATACTGCGCACTTGCGACTCGACCTCCCTCTTCTCGACCTTCAGCACGACCAGGTCATCAAGCAATCAAAATGGCCGCCATCAACTGCCCGAGATGCAACGGCTACTCTTCTCCCAGTCAGGCGCTCCTCGTTGAGCACTTGCACACCCACATCAGACCGTTCAGATGCGCCAACTGCCCCCACGACGAGGCCAGAGCGTACGCCAGTCACGATCCATCACCTATGTCTGTCCGTCAAGCTAAACCGCTATAGCGACCGTCTCCGCACGCATACCCGCAGCGCCCATGGCCGCAACAACCTCCTGCCCGGCGAGGCACCTCCTGCCAACTTCAGGGCCTTGGTGAGGGTGGAGGCTGCCGGTGGGCCTTTTGTGAACCTGCCCCCTCGCCCCGTCGCACCCGCCGCCAATCCTCCTCCTGCTGGCCCTCTGGTCGCACTTCTCCCGGCCCCGGTGGTCGTGGCCGCACCTGCACCTCCGCCTGCTATGGCTCCTCCTCCGGTCATCATGGCCGCACCTCCGGTCATCATGGCCGCACCTCCTGCTCAGCAGCAGCAGCAGCACTGTTCATGCAGCAACAACCTCTCCCGCCCCCTCCCTTCGCCAACCCCCTCCCACCTCCCCGTACGTATCCATTCACTCCTTTCATGACGAACCGGGTCACTGACGAGTCTACTAGCTTGGCACTACGCCAACTGGCCTAACTGGCCTCCTCATTTCCCGCAGTGAGCAAGACGGAGAGAACGAGACGATACGATAGACAGGAGGCGTAATAACAATGAACCGGGTTCGACAGTGTGCTTTTCTCTCTCCTGTGCTTAGCCTTTCATGATCGTGATAATGAGACACTCGTGCTATGATTCCGTTGCACGTGAATCGTCGATCGCAACGTCGAGCGAGCCGGTACTAAAAGAGGTTTGACGTGCCTAGTGCTCGACGGCGTGCTTTCTCTCCGTGTTTCGTCTCCTATCATCACCAAATTAAGACGCTCGTGCTGTGATTCCGTTGCACATATTGCAATCTTTAACATCGAGCAAGCTAACACCAAAAGATTGCTAATGTGCCCAATGCTCCGATCTCCAGCAAAAGGATACATTTCCTGCACTCTCCTTGGTCGTGTTGTTGATATTGAAAATGATGTTGCAATTTGACATTGTATATTCTACACCCCAGCAGGTTGTTGAGATGTAATGAAAACGTTATGACTTTTTGATTTTCGCAACAACTCCTAACTCAATCTCACCTCCTGGATCCGCGTTGTGCAAAGGCAAGGTTGTTTTTAGTATGACCCGTTCGTCCAGAGAGATGAATCACTTCCTGTACTCTCTTTGGTCATCTCGTTGATGTTGAAAATCATCTTGCATTTTGACATCTACGTTTTACACCCCATCAGACCCTTGAGATATGCCAATTTTCATCTGTCCACTTTTACTTCTTCAACAACGTCAACTTATCACCCACACTGCCATCTCCACCCTTGATGAACTCCCAAGTAGCAGAAGTAGAGGTAATCTTCAACTTGCTGAATCCATAATCTCTTGCATTCAACACGGCAGTGATGTTGAGAACGGGTTGGTTCGCAGACAATTCACTATGCGATTCGATATTTCCAGCCATTCCATTGACGATGTGAGTGATCGATTTGCCCTCATTAGTGTAATAAGTGTTGTTATCCTTGATGGAAGCAGTATCGATGGTGCCGTTGGCGCCAAGAGGGAAGAGGCGTTCGTACCAGTGAATGTGGCCGGCGAAGTAAGCATCGACGCCGTGTTCGAGCATCAGTTCTTCGAAAGCGTTGCGGACGTTCTTTTGGTAGGAGGAGGTTTGACTGCTGTACATGGGGCGATGGCCGTTGATGAAGATCCAGGGAGTCTTTTTGCGGTCGACGGCGGCGAGATCTTTGGCCAACCATTGATATTGCTCGTAGGCTTTGTTGTCTTTCCAGTTGTTGTTGTCGATGCGACCGAAAGGACCGCTGTCGGTGATGAAGGTTTGTGCTTCGGTAGGCAGAGTCTCGTCGCCTTTGATGTCACGGATGAAGGGCCATTCGGGGCTGTAGGCGAAGTCCGTCTCGGTGTCGATACTGATGAAATGGGCGAGACCGTGGTCGAAGGAGTACCAGAAGTTGCCGACACCGCCACTTTCCTTTCCGGGCATGCGGAAGCGGTGTTGGAAGGTTGTGAAGTTCCTGGAATGTGCTTAGCGTGATTCTCCTAAATGTTACATCGTCATCTTGACATACCTCTGAGACTCAGGACAGCTGTAGTAGTTCAGAGCCGACTTTGCTGCAGAAGAGTTGGCCTGGTCGTTGTTGAGATAGGCAGTGAGGGTGTTGTTGCCTCCGTCGAATTCGGCACAAGAAGCTTCGTGGTTTCCAGGAAGAACCATGTAGGGAACCTTGGACCAGATAGGGTTCATCCACTGCTGCCAAAGATCCCAGTTGGACTCGTACAGCACACTCATATCACCTCCTTGGGGACCACCTTGGTTGGGAGTCTCTCCAGCGGGCAGAGGAGCATCGAGGTACTCAGCAGGGTAGGGAGGGCCACCGGGGAGTCTGGTTGAACTGCCGTTGTAACAAACAGGCCATGAGTCCTCGCAGGGCAGAATGCCAGAGTACCAATCATCAGCGTAAGAGATGTCACCACCGTGCCAGGCGAAAGCGAGACCATCCTCAACAGCATTGTTGAGGTACTTGTGAGTACCATAAGCATTGGTGTATCCCATGTCGTTCAGCACAGCGATGGTAAACTCGGAGCGGTCGCCGGCAGCGTGTCCAGTGCGGAAGCTGAGAGTCTGAGACTCGGTGGTACCATTGGCAGCCGGAATGCGGTACCAGTATTTGGTGTTTGGCTTGAGTCCGGTAATCTGAACTTCGTGGAAGTGCTCGCTGCATTGTGTGACAGGAGCCAGAGAGCAAGGAGGCGTGCGTGCATACGTGTTGGACTGTCCGGTAGCAACATTGCAAAGATTGTCTTGCTGAGTACCCCACTGAACCTGAGGTGCGGATCCGAGACCGAAAGGTGTCTGGTAATGAATGTTCATACCCCCAGGGATGTAGGCCAGGGAGATGACATTAACGTTGTTGGTCGGGTTGGATGACTTGGGCTTCACAGCAGGAGCCTCAACCAGACGAGGGAAGCCTTTACCATTGCCTTTGACGGTAGGGTCGACCCAATCACCGACTGGAATAGCAGGCCCGGTGTACGGGAAGCGAGTGTCGACATCGCGACGGTCTGCAGGGGGAGCAGCTGCAACAAGAGCAGTTCCAACAAGTACAGCTCCGATGGTGCTCTTCATGATTACAAAGGGTATGGAGATGCGAAAGGATACTTGCCAATGGCTCGCCTTCTTTTATATCTGATTGCTGGCTGGCTTTTCCTTTGATCTAGCCATGACCCGTAGGCGCGGATATGAGGGCCACCATTTCGGTTGCATGTACATGCCGTCTCTAGGTGTGGATCACCACTATACCACGGAACAATTGTGCGTTCAGAAAGATGCAGGAGGCGATGTTGAGCAGCGAGCGAAAGTTGCGATAGCTCCACGTGCTTATCTTTGTTCCTGCCTGATTGGTTTGTGTCGCTTGCACGTGGTCGGCACCGACGGCATTGACCAGCCGGCGTGCATCTCTGCCTTCTCAATTACTTTCAAGCGACGTGGAGGCGCATCCATTGACCTTCCGGATATCGAATAGGCTCAACTTAAGCATGTGGGAAAGGCTTCGCTTTGCTTCCATGGCTTGGAAAGTGCTTGGTGGTTGTGCGGTCCAAACTGAGAAGTTGAGGAATACGGCGAGACGCGCCGTGCTCAGAAAGATCGTGGCAGTCTGAGAAATGTGCGCCGCAGATTACTGTTTTTCGATTGAAGCCTTGTCAACGTCAATCATTTCATCAAGACAACCTTCATCTCGAAGAGACTACCAGAGCAGCTGTCAGCCTTTACAGAGTGTTCCCAGTAAGCATTCTGAGCGAATGAACCCCGTGACTTCACGGTAACTCCATTGCCCGCATTGCCAGAAGTACATGAAGACAAGGGGCCGAGTAGCAATCAAGTTTCGACCTCACGCTACTGCCCAGGTAGACTTGTGTGATGTCCTACGGATACATCTTTGCTGCTTGTAACCAAGGGATGAGCTGCCTCATGATATGTTTGACTATCGTACAAGTACTGCCAGCCATCGAGCACGCCATCTGCCGTGACGTCTTGGCGATCCCGGACTGTAGATGCGGAGGTGTATCCCACTTGACCTCTGCTCATTCATATCAACGCAGAAATCGCTGTATCTTGACCTTTGCTTGGTGCTATAATAGTCATGGCATTTACCACTGTCCCAGTCCTGGATTTGGCAAAAGCCAACGATCCACGAACAAAGCCCGAACTACTAGAAGAACTACGTCATGCTCTCATGGAAGTAGGCTTCCTATACATCAAAAACACTCCAATACCAGACAATCTGTTCGAGCAAGTGAAAGCCGCGGGAACAGCAGTGTTCGATATACCAGAGGAAGAAAAGTAAGTCACCAATCTTACAAGTTGTCATTGTAGTCACCGATTGAACGGAAGCCAGACTCAAGATTGAGATGAAGAACGCCCCTTCCTTCCTAGGATACTCTCGACTAGCAGCGGAAATCACAGCCGGCAAAACAGACCAACGGGAGCAATTCGACTTCTCAACTGAACATCCGCTTCCAAAACCAGGAGCACCTCTGTACGAAAACCTTCGAGCACCAAATCAATGGCCTTCCGAGACCGCACTCCCCGGCTTCCGAGATGTATTCACAGATTATATGACTAAGATGAGCGAGATGTCTATCGCATTCACCTCATTGATCGCAGAGGGTATGCATCTCCCCAGGGACGCTTTTGACAAATACTTTGATCAAGATCAACAGCATAAGCTCAAGATTGTGAAGTACCCTGCTCTATCCACCCTTGATCAGGAAGCAGGAGTTGAAGGTCAAGGTGTGGGGCCGCATAAGGATTCCATGTTGACCAGCTATCTGCTACAGGTCACCAACCACAGAGGTTTACAGGTGCAGAATGTTGCTGGCACATGGATAGATTGTCCTCCTATTCCTGGAACGCTTGTTGTGGCTATTGGACAGGGTTTGGAGGCTTTGACGCAGGGGGTTTGTGTTTCGACTACTCATCGGGTGCTATCGCCGTCCGCTGGCTCCGGTGCTAGGCTGTCCATCCCCTTCTTCCAAGGCGTGAGATATGATGCAGAGTTCGATGAGTTGGATGAAGTGGGGGTGGGCAATGTTCCGGAAGACATCAAAGAGCAACGCCGTCGGATTATCGAGAAGAATGGAGGCAGAATCGATGATGTCGAATTTACATTCAAGAAAGGGAATAAAGCAAAAACGCTTGGTGAAGCGACATTGAGGAATCGGGTTAAAAGTCATCAAGATGTGGGTGAGAGATGGTATCCTGATGTTCTTCGAGATTTGCGTGAGGAGTGGGCAGCTGCAAAGTAGTGAATCTTTGACTGTGTGGGAATGAAATCAACAATTATCACATAATGCTACTTAACCTTTGTGCATAGATCTTGAACTCACATGCGTTCTCCACCCTCAGGACAGCTATACTTAACGTTTCCCAACGGCGCTTTTTCTTCACTCCAACCAAAAACACCTCTACTTTTACCCTATCGTAAAGTAGAATGTCCTGTCCATCCTACGACTCCCGTAAACCGGAGGACGTGTCGTTGGAGCCTTGTTGAAAAAGAATCGTTGTTTGCGCGACCTATCTCGGCTATTCGACACCCTCATAGAACATGAGTGTGCCGAGCGTAATTGTGATGATTACTCTGATGCTTGTCTCTTTCTGAATTGAGAAGATGCACGTAAAAAGATGGAAGCGAAGATGTCAGAAAGGTGACGGTCTTCGAAGTTCAGGTCGAAGTTCGGCTGGTCTGTGCTGATTCGGAGTCTGTCGCTCCCCGTCACGACTCACGAGATCAATCTCGCCGTCAACGAGCATCAAAAACTTCTGAGAAAGACTCCGGTACGGCGGTGGAAGCATGTACACACTGCTTAGCCGTGCTGGGCATGTGCCACAAAGGATGCTGGGTCTGATGACTGCAAATTTTGGCAATCGCCTTCCAGCTATAAAGTCACTCGTGCACCAGAACAGCACAACATACATCCCGGTCCTGCAGTCGTTGGAGCTTCTGGCATCTTCCCGTCTGTTTAGCAACTCATCTCGTGTCGAACTTCCAAAGAGCCTGGATTCCCGTATAGAGGAATACGATCGCTACAACGAGATATGTCGAGCCCGATATGCCGAAGATGCTACCTTCCGCAAAAGGAACCTTACCAAGGGACACAATCGAAGGAAAAATTTTGACTCCCGTCGCTCGCAAGCATTCCAATCCTGGGTGATCCGGCAATTGAAGAAAGGACCATCGGCCTCTTCAATCATCTGGGATACTCACGTCCCTTTTCACCGTCAAGACACACCAGGCCGACTCTTCTGTACGGGATGTGGCAGACATCATCCCCCCAATTACCGTGTTTTCTGGGAAAGAAAGGATCAACCAGGGATCTTCGATTGCCACACCTACTACACTAGGGGTTGGTCAAGAGTACTTCCGCTCAATGCTGAGGAGCTCGGCTTTGGAACAGAGATTATGAAGGACTACTATCAACCCGGACAGGACGGTGCTTTATCGGAACACTCAACTATTGTGGGTGAGGCTGAGGAAAATGCGACCGTCACTGGTGTCAAACCAGCGAGCAAGACATGAGCTGCGCCGATGTCTTTGGGCCTTCATTGTCTTGGAGGCCCCGGAGTACAGAAATATCTTTCATGGCCCTTGACTTGACCTGGACTGCGTATCAATTGTTTTTCTTGAGATTCTCAGACCAGCGACAATGGCCGCTTGGCTACCAGGCTGTCGTAAAGTGATGGAATTTCAACACACGACGAAATCGTAACATGATCGGCACCAGATTCAAAGACTTCAGCATCCCACTCAATATTGCCTTCACGGCAAAGGAACATCTCCACCGATTGATCTCGAATGAATTTGTAATCGTTTTCCTGCGGAACATCGAAGGGGTTTGCGAGATTGGTAAAGAGGTGATTGTCAATTAGACATAATTGAGTGCACAGAAGGACGGGTAATAAACCCAAAAGCAGAGAGGACAGTTGATACACTCCTAGTCGAGGGCGAGGGTGGGTGCAGGTTCTCTCCGTATAACTGTGTAAAGAGCTATCGCAAATCACAGTGCTTTCCTGACAATTCAAGTCGTCCGCAGAGAACATTGATATTTACAGCTCTCACTAGACATTTGCTGTACCTTATCTTTGAGAACATGTTGCATTGCAGCAGCATAATTTGTGAATGGATTGTGCATTGAAGACGCAGGAACGGGAAACGCCGAGTGGTTGATGACGAGCGTCATGAGCGTGTTGGTGTCTCGTAGCTTCCGTTCGGACAATCTACAGCAGCAACAAGCTTCCCAATTCGCGCCTTCACTTCCATCACGACGATTCTGTTCCTTCTGCTTAGAGCTTGACGACACCTGTTTCTGCATCGCCGCTTCCCATTTAGTCTGCACGAGAGGACTTTCGCACGTGCTTCGACCTCCGAGCTGCGGCGCCACTCACTCACGACAAACGCCTTCTTCTTACCTTCGCATCAACCATAACCCACACGTCTACCCTCGCATCATCACCATGGTCGGCGCTCCTTCTGCTGCGGCCAGTTTGGTCGGCTTCCTCTCAGAGCCCGACACTGCTCTGCAAATCTTTGCCCTGGAGGAGCTGAACAATGACATGGACAACATCTGGACTGAGGTCTCGGGGTCCATCGGGCAAATGTGCGCAATCATTATCAAGATATGGCTATCAAGAGCATGGACTGACACATGACAGTGAGGCTCTCTACGAGGACGAATCGTTCCCTAACCGCGAGCTCGCCGCACTGGTGGCGGCCAAGGTCTACTACCAGCTGCAGGAGTACAACGAGAGCATGGTCTTCGCCCTCGGCGCTGGCAAGCTCTTCCGTTTGGATCATCAGGGCGAGTTTGAGGAGACCATTGTTGGTATGTGAAGAAGAATGCTGAGGCAATAGAACTGCTTGTCCGACTGACACTCCGGCAGCCAAGTGCATTGATACCTACGTCGCCCTGTCAGCACTCCAGAACCCTCCCGTTCCCTCAAGTTCGGTGCCGTCTGCATCGCTCAACGACTCGTCGCTACCCACTGCCAACGGCAGCGCCAACACCACAACTCCTTTCTCGCAATCTTCCGCACCGCCAAAGTCGCTCCTTTCCCGCGAAGTCGACGGTGTCCAGGCCGATGGCGCAGCCGCTGGAGTCGCTGGCTCACATCCCGCCCCCAACTCCCTCTCGCCTGCCACACAAAAGAGCCTTCACGGTGTCATTCAACGCATCTTCGAGTCATGCTATCAAACTGGCGCATACCGACACGTTGTTGGCATTGCTATCGAGGCCCGCAGCCGTCAGGTCTTGAAGGATGCCATTCTGCGTTGCGGCAAGGACAAGCAGAGTACAGATGAGCTGATGGAGTATGTGCTTGAGATTTGCATGAACGTGGTGCAAGAGCGCGGGCTTAGAGACGAGATCTTGCAGCTTATTCTCGAACTGCTCAACGATATTCCCGACCCGGACTACTTCGCCATCGCTAGATGTGTTGTACACCTTGGGCAGTACTCGATGGCCAGCAACATGCTCCGCCAGCTTGTGCAGAAGGCCGACGCAAAGTCATTGGCCATTGCATACCAACTGTCTTTTGATTTGTACGAGAACGGCACACAGGAGTTCCTGATCCGTGTTATGGAAGAGCTTCCTTCAAGCGACGACAAATCCCCTGAGCCTACCAGCGAAGGCGCTGACGATGCTGACGAGTCGACACAGCTCCTGTCTGAGTTGCGAAGAAGCACAGGTCCTTCAGGAGCAAAGGCAACAACGGCAGGGGAGAAGAAGGCCTTCAACTCGATACGCGACATTCTGCGCGGCACTACCAGCATCGAGCTGAACCTTGAGTTCCTCTTCCGTAACAGCCACACGGACAAGCACATCCTCAACAAGGTCCGCGACAGCCTCGAGGCCCGCAACTCCATCTTCCACACGGCAGTCACTTTCTCAAATGCCTTCATGAACTCCGGTACCACTGTCGACACCTTCTTCCGTGACAACCTCGAGTGGTTGGGCAAGGCCGTCAACTGGTCAAAGTTCACCGCCACTGCTGCGCTCGGCGTCATCCACAGAGGAAACCTCGCCAACGGTCGCAAGCTCCTCGAGCCTTACCTCCCCAAGCGCAATGCTGTCGCCGGTACCGGATCTCCTTACAGCCAGGGTGGTTCTCTCTACGCTCTTGGTCTGATCTACTCCAACCACGGCACAAATGTGCTTGACTACCTTCTCGAGCAGTTCAAGGACACTCAAGAAGAAGTCGTCCAACACGGTGGTGCCCTCGGTCTGGGTGTTGCTGGTATGGCTACTGGCTCCGAAGACATTTACGAAGCTCTCAAGGGCGTTCTCTACAGCGACTCGGCCATTAATGGTGAAGCCGTCGGTCTTGCTATGGGTCTCGTCATGCTTGGCACTGGCAACACCAGAGCTCTTGAGGACATGATTGTCTACGCACACGAGACCCAGCACGAGAAGATTGTCCGCGGCCTTGCCATGGGCATGGCCTTGATCATGTACAACCGTCAAGAAGGTGCTGACGAGCTCATCAACGGCCTTCTCGACGATGCCGACCCGGCTTTGAGATATGGTGGTATCTTTACCGTCGCCCTCGCTTACTGCGGTACCAGCAGCAACAAGGCCGTCAGAAAGCTTCTCCACGTCGCCGTTAGCGATGTCAGTGATGATGTCCGTCGTGCTGCTGTCATGTCCCTGGGCTTCGTCCTCTTCCGCAAGCCTGGTGCTGTGCCTCGCATGGTCGAGCTCCTTTCCGAGTCCTACAACCCTCACGTCAGATATGGTGCCACCATGGCCCTTGGCATTGCCTGTGCTGGTACCGGCCTCGATGAGGCCATCGACCTGTTAGAGCCCATGATGAAGGACTCTGTCGACTTTGTCCGTCAGGGTGCTCTCATCTCTTTGTCCATGATCATGGTTCAGCAAAATGAGGCCATGAACCCCAAGGTTGCCACCATCCGCAAGACCCTGCAGAAGGTCATCAGCGACAGACATGAGGACGCCATGTGCAAGTTCGGTTGCGCTCTTGCCCTCGGCATCATTGACGCCGGTGGTCGCAACTGCACCATCGGTCTTCAAACTCCTACCGGCAACCTCAACATGTCCGCCATTGTCGGTATGGCCGTCTTTACTCAGTACTGGTACTGGTTCCCCCTTACTCACTTCCTCACCCTCTCATTCACCCCTACCGCTATCATTGGTGTCGACTCCGACCTCGAGATTCCATCATTTAAGTTCCACAGCAACACTCGCCCTAGTGTGTTCGACTACCCCCCTGAGGCTGAAGTCAAGGCGGAAGAAGCTCCTGAGAAGGTCAAGGCTGCCGTCTTGTCAACAACGGCACACGCAAAGCGCAGAGAACAGGCAAAGAAGAGGCAAGCTAGACGTGAAAGCATGGACATCGACACAACACCCACAAGTCCCAAGGTCGAATCTGGCGACAAGATGGACATGGATGATAACGTTATCGATACTGCCAAGCTTGCTGAAGAGAAGGGCGAGGCTGCACTCACGGATAGCAACACAAAGAAGAAGGCTGAGCGCGAGAAGGTCGGCTACGAGCTGGAAAACATGAGCCGCGTGCTTCCGGCACAGATCAAGTACATCTCCTTTTCGCAAGAAGGTCGCTACCAACCAGTAAAGAAGCCCACTGGAGGTGTGATCCTACTCCACGACACGCAGTCATCAGAGGATAAGTCTCTGCTTGAACTCAAGGCCAAGAAGAAGACCAACAACGCCGCCGCAGCACCCGTTGTCGGTGGATCATCACAACAGGGCGCCACACCCTTCACACCTGCCCGTCAAACCGGCGATGACGCTCTTGCCGCATTGGGCTTCGGCGCCGGTGCCGGTGTAGGCGCGGCTGCCGCATCTGGCGTGTTGAATGCAGTCGACGAAGACGTAGAAGGAGGCGAGGAGGCCGAACTCCCCGATGAGTTCGAGGTCGAGGACGAGGACATGGCCGACGACGACGAATAGACATTATCTCTCAAATAGGAAGGAGCGATTTGTTGTTTTCCTTGCACCCAGTGTAATATAATTCTTTCACATCAATGAGTGCTTCTCTGTTACTGTTGACTTCATTTTCTCTCGGGTCTTGCAATATGATGGTTCTGTTGTTGTAGAGATATTCTAATCCTGAAAGGGTATACATTCTGGTATGTCAGTGAAGCATGTTGTAGGTTTGGACAACATTTCGTATCTTGATAGGAATTCTGGGCGAGGTTATCCATTGAGAGCCCTGTCTTTTACATGGCGATGCATGTCTACGAGGGGGTGAGGCAGAACGCCTGTCATCACAAGCTCCTCGCGTCGTCAAACGGTCAAATCATACTTTTTTCAACAAGATGGAATATTATCAGATGTTTCATATTCGTGGTATCAACCAATCTCTACGTTAATCCTCCATGCCCCATAACCGTGCCAGGTTCTACGCGTCATAAAAACCAGACGGACGTCGTTAGAACAGAGGGCCACTTGCTCAACCTCCTAGACTGCCCGTCCCTGCTTTCTCCCCCTGTTGTGTGTATTGGTATTGAAGAAGACGAAAAGAAAAGAAAAAAGTCATGCCCCCATAAATGTCATGGTGTGTAAAAGCGGTACAGCGACCTGCATGGTCTGAAGAAAGTTATCAACGCCGTGAACGCCCTTTTGGTTTCTTTTGATGATCCCGAGTCCGCTGAAAAATGCAAGTTCGACAGAGAGATGGTTGGAGGAGCAGCTTAGACGGAGTACTTTGCCTTGGCGCGAGTGGAACCGGCGTTGGCAGAGTCGGAGTGACCCATGAACTCGACGGGCTCCTTGTCCTGGACGGAGAGGACGGTCTTGAAGTTGTTGCCGATCTTCATGAGGATCTGTTGCGACTCCTGGGGAGTGCGCTGGGGCTGACCCTGCTTGGTGGGGTTGGCCTTTGTGCCGGCGGAGCGGGTCCAGAGACCGATACGGTAGAAGGCCTTGCGGATGTTGATGACGACACCCATGACCTCGTTGTCGTTGTCATCCTCGAGCTGTTCACCGATGGCGGCAAGCAGGACGTGAAGCCAGATGTCGTCGTTGGCCTGGCGCTGCTTGAAGGTGTAGGACCAACGGCCACCGTGCTTGTTTTGAGGGTCTTCCCACTCGGGGCGGACGCCGTGCTTGAAGAGATGGTAGTCGGACTTGGGGGCGAGCTCGGACGAGGGAGTGATGTTGTTCTGAGGGTTGGGTTAGTGGGTGTTGGATGGGTGGGTGGATGGATGGACGGGTGAAGGGATGGCAGGGAAGGATGGTGTGATCTTACGTAGATGCCCCAGAACTCCTCGACAGAGTTGAAGCTGATGACCTCCTTCAACAGCTCATTCCAGTCTTGCTGCTAGGCGTGTTAGGACAATGTGGCTGCAGGGCGAGGCTGGCTGGTCAAGTACCTTTCCACTTGGGGGCTTTGTGAACCAGAGAGTCCAGGTGTGGGCGAGAGGGTGCTTGACGTTGAAGTTCTCTGGGTCGTGGAAGACGGTGACAACCTCGCCGGAGTTGGTGGAGGGAGTAGAGTCTGAGGCGGCATTACCACCCTCGGGCGAGACGGGGATGGTGTCCAGAGGGACGGGAGATTGAGCGACGTCGGCCATGGTGATGATCGCGCGTGAAGGGGGGTTGATTGATGGCGGGAGAAGCGTGTGTTGATGTTTGCGACAGGTGTGGACGGTGGTGGAGAGAAGGCGCCGATGTTTCTTGTTTCTTGCAGCTTCAACTTCTTGCCAAACTGAAAGCGCAATTCGCTGCCCGCAACTTCTTCCTTCCGCCATGCGAATGCGACGGAGCTTGCCGCCGACCGCCCGACTGACATGGACGACGACTAGTTTTGCTTCACACACTATTGTCACTTTGCATTGAGCGAACAAACTATCCGAAGTGACGAGATTCCTTTGGGAATTGGTAATTGATAATAGGACAATGCAATAGTGGTTTGGGTGGGTATCTTAGAAAGGCATGATAGCATGAAAACGTGTGAGGAGAGAAAATGCGAGCCTGCCGTCTGAGCTCTGCTTGTGCCCATCAAATGCTCATAGCACCTGCTCGTTGATGTATCGCTTCATGCCGTCGAATTGGGTGCGTCCCGTCGAGATGAGGTAGCGAATGTGACCAATGTCTTGCACATCTCGATGGCGCTCAAACTCGGTGCGCGCATATTCTCGCATCTCCTTCTTCGTCGGCGATCCAGGGATTTCTGTATTTTCATCAGACTGACATTCAGACACTCTGGACGATTGAAGACATACTAGCGATGGCGCGTGTGATCTCTCGCCATAGGCTCAGCGCCTTCTTCTTTTGCATGAACTTTTCCATCCGTTAGCCACTGCCAATTCCAATCCTCCGGTGAGACGGCGCGTACATGTTCCAGAGTCAACACATTCTTGCCGCGTAGCAACGACTTCTGTGTCGCTATTTTGGCCCAAAGACTTGCTGTTTGCCGCATCATGTTTTCACAGTGTTCATTGTTGATGTCGTCTACACTTTTGGCCGAGCATAAATCCGTAGAAATTGTCCAGCCCTCGGTTGAGAGCCGGCTTTGACGTCAATACGAAACACGAACAAAACACCGTCGCGTCGACTTGACTTTGAAAATCTTCCAAACAACAAAACTAATTCGACATAGGTGATTCTGAGGTCAGGAGCATGGCGAGTGCAGCGACGGAAAGGGAGATTAACAAGTGGAGATTATGGGGTGTTAACAGACTTTTGGAGACAAATACATCCCTAGTCTTGGTGCATGAAAAGACTGGCAAACCACCAACTCTGGACCTGGTCAAATCGATATACTACAAAGACGATGAAGAGGCCGAGGATCTGCTTGAGGAAGCAAAATCTTCACTCAGAGACATGGACATGAAATGGGTCATTCTTGGAGCATGCGACTTCCTTACCAGTTGTCCTTTGCGAACATCCAAGGACTACGGCAACGTGCTTCTCAGGCGCAGTGATGTTTTTCGCACCTTTGGTAAGACTGAGAGTCAAGGCATGAAGCTATACATTGAAGCCAGTGAGGCCCTCTCGCGCTTCCGGAAAATCCGAGACCTTAACAACCTACCAATATCTCACTTTACCAAGGAATATCTACCGACGGAGTTGATGGAGTATCAATCTTCTACACGAAAGATCGAATCGACGACAAAGGATAGTCCGCCGATGTTCCAAATCGACATGACCACAAGCTCTGATGTTTTTGGGCTCGACAACGAACCATCGAACGAGAGCAGGTCCGCACCCAGAATCCCACAAACACTCTTCGAATTGATCAAACACACGAGCTACAAAGATTACAAAGCAAGTCGTCAAGGCTGGGATGATGAGCATAAACTCGAAGAGATGGAGGACGAAGACATGCGCTACCTAGTTGTCAAGCTCAGTAATGGACGTCTTCCAGAAACCGAGAAGCAATGGACCAAAGATTCAGAATTGGACCATTCGATCATTGGCTTTCTATCGTTCATGATCACCCAAGAAGAGGACGAGAACGTTGTCTACATCTACGAGATCCACATCTCCGATCATTTCCGAGATTGTGGCCTGGGTCGACACCTCTTCAAGATGGTCGAGCATATTGGCAAAGCCACGGGCATGGACAAATCAATGCTCACAGTCTTCAAGCGCAATACTCATGCTCGGCAATGGTACACCTCCCGAGGATATGAAGAAGATGAGATCAGTCCCAGACCAAGAAAACTAAGAGGGGGAAGATCCATTGAACCAGACTACGAGATTTTGAGCAAACGTCTTCAAGAGCAAGGACACGAGAAAGCCAAGTCTTGAGATGAGCCATTGCTCGTTCACGGGTGATCAACTCTCCAGACTGCCAACTCCATTATATTCGGACCTTTTCGCAGAGTGGTCTCTTGAATTCGTCTCCAGTCAGCCAACATCTTCGCCACCGGAGCATGAACAGCCTCAACATGACCTGGCTTCTTTCTCCCCATTTCACCTAGCGCAGGTCCAAGCATGCATGTCACCTGCCATACCGTTGACGGGAGCGGCGCTATTTTCGCGACCCTCGATCTAGCGAAAGTAGTCGAGTCTTCAGTAGTTAGCCCTGCTTTACTCAACATTTGCCAAAGCTCTTGTTAAACAGCTCACTCTCAACACAAAGGCAGAAACCCAAACACCGAGCAGTATGAGAACCTTGCCGAAGAGGAAGCAGACCTACAGAGCAATCACACGACAGATGTCACAATCTTTTCGCACATCTCCGTTTCTTGTCGGGGACCCACTTCCAACTACTCCGTTTTTTTCATGCCCGCCTTCTTGGCTTGCAAGCAACTACAAGACTTCCCGATGGGTAGTTCCCTTGTGCTCAAAGCTCGATGCATGGGATCCAGGCATGGCAACAGGGCTATGGGTATGCGCATGTCCGATTTTGGAAGGCGCTTTTCCAATCGTCTGACACTTTAGCAAGCTGGTCATTCAACGCTGCGTCGGACAGGCCCACTTCTCTCGAGTTGTTCTGGACTCATTTGCACATCCGAGAACGCACTGATGGCATTCAAAATTTCGGGCCCATCTGGCATCCGACAAGGGGAGGGGCAAAATCCCCCAGACTTGGAGCAGCTTCCGAAGCAGTCTTTTTTTTGCTCGGAGTATGAGAGATGGTCTTGTATTACAAAGCAGAAACAACGCAAGTATTCGGGTTGTCGACTCCACATCTATTACCCCGGTCTCCATGTCCGTCCCCGATGTACACTTCGTGGCTTGGATGGGCTGAAAGGCTGTTTGGTTTCGAGTTTGCCTTTGACAACTCTTGACCACCTGCCTGATCATAAAGTGACATATCCAGAAGGATTCAACATGAGGTATTGTCAAGTGAAGTCGATGGAATTGAAAGACACCTTCTAGTTCAAGAGTTGTTGTAATTCAACGCTTAAGCGGCAAACAACCGTCCAGGTCATCCTGGAGTATCCCATATGGTAATCACGAAAGTGCCATTTTAGCATCCCATGCTATTCAGATTTTGTCAGGCATGATGTCGCGAGTTTGAACTTCAATAATCCTCATGATCCTCACTGGCCGCGTGTTAGCCGCCTACATGGCAAGGTCATCGATTCTCAAAGCAGAGATTCTGGTCGTGGCTGGCCAGGAACAGATAAAGTTTGATCGGTCTCGTCCTGGCGCCTCGCTGCCATAGTGCCACATTGCTTTTGAGGTACGAACATGTGATGTCCAAATTCACCCATGTGTTCTTGTCTTCTGTCACAACATGGCCCTCGAACCTAGTAGCGCCTGCGGAGCCGCAGGGTCCTTGTACAAGGCTTATCCGTGGTGGAGGAAAAAGGATTCCGGAACAGAACTGCAGATGGCATTGCAATTATAGCCATCTATTCGTTGCGAGTGATCATCCCAAATGATTGCGCAATGTAAGCAAAATTGCAGCGATGCGCTGCATGGCGATCGAGTCCACAGACTGGAGACAGACATGTAATAATGAAGATCGATCCTTAGAACTTTTCCTTATCGGTTGTGACTGTGTAACCATATGCTATACCAATGAACCTCTATAGGCACATTAGAGTTTGCACTTTCATCACTTCTAGCCCTATGGTGTTTAGGCGGATCATGGCAGATGACAGGTGGACACATGTATTGGTAGTTGTCGCATGGAGGGTCTCTACAGATCATTGGCCGTGTCGACTGCACTAGAGCCTCCTCAGCTACTTCCTACAGCTGTGTAGCTCGCTTCCGATACCTTCAGTCCCCCGGGTTCTGGACAGTACTCAGCCTTACGTTCCTCCGGCGGGTCGGTATTCACAGCTTCCGAGAGGCACAGTAACGGCAGGACATCCACTTGGTCAGAACGGTTCCTACTAGCTCCTGGCAATTCGCATAATCGGATTCCTGCAGGAAGGGAGACATGCTTGCTGAGCGACATCTCGGCGAAGCCTATGGCTTCAGCTTCCCTACCGGAACTACAAGCGTCTAAGCGTAGCAACTATCTGGCTGCTCCTACAGCAACCTTGACAGAATGTGAATTGAGGCCTTCTTTATCACGCATAGTCGTCGCAAGGCAGCGGCGATGGGTGGCGCGCTCCCTTGTCCCTCATTGGCCAAGATCTGGATCTTTTTGCCACTCGCGAGCACGGTATCACCATACTGCGTGCCTGTTTCGTAATCCGATCGTAAATGAGTCACCTCAAAAATCTGCATCAACGTAGCTTTGTAACGATGCTCTTGGTTGCATTTCTCTGTTCCCTTTTGAGTATACGCATTGTGTTCCGAGCTCGACGATGATTCGTTGGTACACCGACAGTCGGTGGTCAAAAAAGCAAGGTCGCTCGCTTGCGGAAGGCGCCACAGCCGATGTGGCCAAAACGTGTTGATTTCTGAAAAAGCCACTCAGGTCTCCCGATTTCCCGGCGCTGGCACCGATTCGTTGATAACCGTCGCGTTTCGCTTTGTAGAGTGATGTAGCACGAGACTATTCTTACCAGGATGAAAAAACCAGGGTTCACTTTTCCCTTCCTGGGCAAGACTGTTTCTGGAACCTTCCTGTCAAAGTAACTTCACGACAGTTCGTGAACAACGGAGACACGGCATGTTGTATCGTTTACCAATGACACAGCCACGGGTCACAAGGAGAGCTGTAGAACCGAGTCCTTGGATATAAAGATATGTTACTCGCTGACTTGTTGACCATGTTCTCCACCCTCCATTTCGGTATAGCTCTAAATATGGGACAACACGCCCTACACCTTCGATCAGCCCAACTCATCAAGTTCTGAATAAGGGTCGTGTAAAGGAGCAATCTCCGAGGCAGGAGGAACAAATCCGACAAGTTCGCGAGAACGAGTCTGTAAAGCTGGGTATAATTCGGCTACAGTATGCTCAGATACCTTCCCTATCAGGGCTTTAATCGTCACGCTCACACTTCAAGTAGGTCACCGCAAGGAGAAGTTTTTTGCCATCTTTGCTTCCTGCATTCACTTGACTTGCTACAATCACAAGGATGAAAGCTCGAAAGACACATTTGAAGTCTCGCACAGGCTGCGCAACTTGTCGCGGGAGAAGAATCAAATGTGACGAAGCAAAACCGCAATGGTCAGTATCCAGGCAGGCAGGAAGAGGTCATGGAGAAGAGGCAAATACTGATTCCCATTCACAGCATGAACTGCATACGGCGACAGGTAAGATGCGATTTTCTTGGGCAAGCTTTGTCTTCCCAATCATTCTCGGGAGAATCTTCGACGCAAGTGGCTCGCATCCTCCGCGCCAACTCAGACAGTGCACACGGCGACGCCGACGACCCCTTTGAAGAGCCGCAATCTCTTCGATTATTGTTCCCGATCGATGAATCCCCGGATCTGTCAAAACAGGAACGCTTTTTAATGGCGCATCTTTGCAAAATCAGCGATGATCTTGTCGCGGTCAGCATGGACGCTCTTGACTTCGGCCTTTCTCTGCTCCCAGAGTCCGTGAGTCTCTATCCGCAACAATGGCTTTCTTTCTGACCGCAAGAACAGGACCCACCGCATATCGGTAGGCTGCTCGTTTGTACGACATAGCGTTTGCGGTCTGGCGAGTACGCATCTGGCACTATTGACACAATCAAGCTCCATGGTATACTTGGCGTATTACTACAGAGATTTGGCCCTTCGGGGACTCCGGGAATCATTAACGGTACTCAACCGGAATAATGTGGATGCCATGCTAGCCGCCTCATGTCTGCTAAGCTGGCAGGCCCCTGAAAGGTGAGTGAAGCTCCTTTCTGCCTTCTGTCGCACTAATCCAAAAAGAGGAGTTGCTTACTTCCCACCCAAACAATAGCCAGGAATTCATGCAAACCATGAAGGGCGTTGACTTGGTGAGTGAAACCCCCTCTATCTTGACGACATACTGACGGATCTGGCTGACTTTTCGCCAAGGCCCTAAACGAAATGGAAAAGTTCGGCCACCAGTCACAGCTGAGGAGTCTCATTCAACAAGCAGAAAACCGCGAGACGGTTCTGCCTGAGAATGCGCTACACTCGGTAGATGCCTCGGTGGAACTGGCATGTTCGACATTGAAGGAACTCCAGAAACAAGTCGGCGACGATGCCGAGCTTGTCCGTGGAATAAAGGAGCTGATCAACTTCTTGCAAAATTTACGAATATCTCCTCCAGGACCTACACCAGACGAACAACTCCAGGCATTGCATCCGATTCGCCACTGGTTATCATGGCTGCCGAAAGCCTTGTTGCGTCTTTCCGATCGCGATCCGCTTCTGATGGTCTTTCTCGCACATTACAATATGGTTGTTCTGGCAGTCGAATCGATTCTACCAGCCACGCGCAACCCATTCGCAATATCCAAACGAGTCGAGTTCATCGAGCGACTTGACAAACTGATTAGCGAAGTTCGACAAACACCAGCAGAAGAATCACCGAAATCGCCTTCCACCCGAAGGCGTAGAGAAAGTCTGAGTACATTGATGTTTGGACCCATGGCTTTTGCTAGGCAATGGAGACAGACGAATCCGACGAATCTCCGCCCTTCGGACTGCACTCCATAGCGGGGAGGTCCCCGTTTCGCGGAGAAGGCCACAGTGCCGCAGTGGTGGGACCCTTGATTTCGCTCGACCTCACTCTGTGTTGAAAGCACAACTACTTATTTTCATGGTCTACTGTATTCCTCTCTCTCTGCTTGACCTTTCTCTTTGTTTGTTTTCTTTAACGATATACAATGGTTTGGTTTCTTTGGTTTTCAAACAGTCGCAGGCTTTAGAGCTTCCTGTTCTCGCTTAACTAATTGTCACCCGCACAAGCTCACCAAAAATCTTGTACCGATGTACAGCTACTCGACAGCAACGATATATAATACCCCAATAAAAGGTCCACTTCGGTGGAAGACGTACTACAGAAACACAGACGGTCTATAACAGTTACAGCCACTGCCATACTTGCTCATCATAGCTTGTCGCATCGCCATTGCCCCTCTCTTCCGCAGTCTTCCTCTGTCCGCTGCACCTCGGACTAAATCTCCGGGCCAAGTCCCGGACATCTTCGGCTCTCACTGAACCCTCGTTGACCTTACTAGCACGCTCCTCTCAACCCAGAGTTTATTTTTTAACACACCGTCAGTCAATTCATCAAATGGTGAGATGGCCGAGCGGTCTAAGGCGCCAGCTTAAGGTTTCATCCAATACGCTGGTCCGAAAGGGCAGGGGTTCGAATCCCCTTCTCATCAACATCTCTTTTGCCTTGTCCTTGTACACTGCTGCTTGAAAGCGGTGGTGGAGATTTGGGCGCCGAATACTATTTTTCGAAATTCTTGAATTTTTGGTGGTGGAGGATGGGATTGTGCATGCAATTTTGTTTGCACAAGTGGCTTGGCAGGGTCCTTGTGCTATGCATGGAAACATGGTAGGGGTGGTGGTTGTCTGTGTCGAGAAGAGATGTCGTCGGTAAGAAGTATCGTAGCAAGGCGTGATATTTTTGGCGATTTCGACTAGGGGCAGTCCATTCCATGAGAGATACCGCCAGACATCTCTTAAGTCTTAAAAGCATTGTGCCTTCCTAATAACCAACCAAGAGGCCGAAGGAGGATATGTATCTTATCCATGAAACATCCGCACAGTCTAGTAAAATTTTGAGATCCTTACTTATACAGACACTGCAGATCATCTAGCTTTCTTTCCCGTTTTGATATCTCTGTTTAGCTAGTCGATCTAATATCTGCTGTTAGACATGTGCGTTTACTAGCCAGATTGTGGAAAAGCGATGATAGTATGAGAAAATCGACGATATCTCTACCTGCATAGATGTAATCGGCTTCCAACTCTCCTAAGATATCTCTTAGACACATTGAATTCTATAGCGACTACTTTGTTTCTATTAACTTGTAGGTTGCCGTCGCAATTGAAGAATTCATGTTGAAAACCATGGTTGTTGGAGTGACCCTGTCGCTGACCTTTTATCCGCTCCAAAATACGAACCATCGTATTCATACATCGCGCTCACATACGAGTACGAAAACGACAATAACAACAACCACTTCTTGCATACCAAGATCGGTCAACCGATCAAACATGACAATGCTCATCACTTCAATCTTGTTTTATCCGACTTGTGTTTGTTTTCTACGTCCGTATCAAGGGCTACGTACGAAAATAGCTGCGTTTGTTCCTTCTCTTCTTTTGCACAGCCCCCCCCCAAAATCCCACGAGCGGACGTTTTTTTTATCTCCCTAATCAATAACAAGGGACGTAGGAATGTTGGCCGTAAACAACTTCCGCCAAGCCAAGCGGACGCGCGTGGGCGGTCTTCCAGGGAGCAAAAAAGCAGGACGTTTCGTGCCTGCCAAGTGCTCCAAATAGCAGCGCCATCATGCAGGTGCGTGAATGTTTTGAAACAGTTATGCGTGGAAAGGATTCTCTCTTTTGGGGGAGGGCATGCAATCCCATTGGCTGCTTCGATAAACCCCACCAATAGCGAGAAAGATCGCATATGGAATGCCCAGCAAAGGGGTAAGAAGATAGTGTGTACAGCACAAACGGGGCTTGGTTTTGACTGCGCATCACATGTTGCCTGATGCTTGGTGTATGTATATCTGGAGTTTCTGCGATAGGTGAGATGAAAGCGGCTCGTATTTGCAAACGAGGTGCATGCTGGAAGGAAGGAAGGATGGGAAAGAGGTCTTGGTATCCAGGAAGAGGCTGCATCTCTTAAACAGCTGCGACTGCCCATCTGTCATGCCGAGCGTATTTTCACTTCCCAAGTCCAGAACAACAGCATTTCTCCGCCGACCATCAACACGTTCTATCACAAACTATGGGTCAACTACAACCATGGTTGATCATCATCCTAGTCCTTCTGGGTTGTGCTTTGGCCGTCGTCACGATCGCCGGAGTGGGAAGAATGTACCTCGGCGACACCAGTGCCAAACTCGACGGTCGACCTTCTGATGTACAAGCAAGCTACATGCGGGAAGTCAGAGAAAGAAACCAAATGTCTATTCTGCACAAGGTGCCGAGGATAAACATGCAGCAGTCTTATACTCAGTACACGGATTACTCTTCTGCAGCTGGTGCTTGTAAGTGGCAGCCCATGATGTCTGCGTGAATGGAAGACTGACTCTTGCCGAATAGAATCTGCTTCGTCGTCTGACCATACATGACATCCATCTAGGCATACGAAGCCACAACATCAGCATACGTGCTATAAGCAACTCCATCCTTAGGCTCGACGGAGAACATGTAGTCACCCCACCAAGGACCGGCAGCCCACCACAAAGCGCCAGTCCAAACATCAGAGTTCTCAGCTACAAAAGCAAGCAAGTCCTTGACAGCAGCTTCGCAATCAGTGTTCACGGCACCAGCAAATTCACCAACAAGTCCGATCTTCTTGTTGTCACGAAGCCAGGTTGTTGCGGCTTGAAGGCGTTCACTGCCAATGGTTTGGGAAACGCAGGTTGAAGAAGTGCCGGAGCCGTCCTGTGCGATGTATCAGCTACGAGTGATGGGGGGTGGGGGTAGAGGGATACGTACGGAGTCAAGGTATTGATGCATCTGATAGATGAGCTTGTCTTCGACAGTGTCGGTCAGAGAGCCCATGGTCTCGCCATTGGTCTTGCCATCGGTGCCCTGAGTGGTGGTCCAAGTCCAAGCACCGGTGTAAGCATTGCCCTCGACGGTGATGTACTGCGATGTAGCACCAGCAGAGCGGATGGCAGTGATGGCAGCTTGATTGAGTTGAGCAACAAGAGTAGAAGACTCATCATGGAATTCGTTGTTAGTGTCAAAAATGACCTTGTCATTATCCTTGTATTCAGCAGCGACCGTCTTCCAAAACGCAGCAAAATCCTCGGTTGACGTGATGATCTCGCCATTGTAGCGACCGTAGTTGTGAGGGACGATGATGGCATAGGCTCCGAGTTTGGTGATACCATTCACGGTCTCAGTCAGGTTGCCGAGATATGCGGCATCCAGCGAGCCAGTCATCTCGTCAGGTACCAGTCGTTCCATCAAGAAGTTGACACGGAAGGTGTTCATACCCTTGTTGACAAAGGTGCTGATGGTAGAAAGGTCGGGCCAGGTGTAATCAGTTCCATAGGTGCCAGGGATGTTTGCCTCGCCAAATTCAGGCCCGGACTCATTGATGCCGACGAATTGAAGCTTGCTTGCACGCTGGCTGAGACGGGTAAGAGGCTGAGAAAGAACAACACTTGCCGAACCAGCGGCAAGAAGAAGCGAAGGAAGATGCATCTTGAGAGTTGAAGAGAAGTTGAGAATAGAAGAGATGACAATGAGAAGGATGAAGCGTGAAAGAATGGCAGTGGGTAGTCATGTCGAGCTCCGTTATATAGTCGTCAGTCGTTCCTACCTCAAGTATGCCCTAAACCATGCCCATATGGAGATCATTTGTTTCTTGCAGATGAAACGAGCGGGGATTTGTTTCGAAGACGATCTCACCCTCGCCAGGGCAGGTGCGAAACCACATCCGTTGGATCGACATGTCTTTTAGAGGCGGAAAAATTGTCATGGTCTGTATAAGGTTCGATGGACGATGTTGTCGGTGCATGATATACAACATGTTGACGCGACGCGATGTCCCAAAAGGTGAGACGGAGGAAGAAGAATATCGCCCTGTTAGGAATAGATGGCACTGGTCGGCAACTCGGCATTGCGGGCCGCGATCGGTAACACGATCGTGAAGCCTCGTGGTCCGCACGTGGTTCGTCGTGAATGTTTACACAGACACAAACAGAATTCCACAACAACGGTTCTGTGGTGTAGTTGGTTATCACTTCTGTCTAACACACAGGCGGTCCCCGGTTCGAACCCGGGCGGAATCATCGCTTTTGCTCCCTCCAAGGTCAAACTCGTCTTTTTGCCAGTCTTGTGAGCATGCAGCTATAGAGGGTATTTCCCAACGGTGGGAGATAGAAGCGTCAAGTTTGCCGGGGCCGAGGCTTCGGGGGCCCAGCGGCACGACGCACGCCTTTGCTAGGAAGTCGCGATGGGGAAGACACTTTAGGTGCAACGTCGATGGCTCACAGTCGATGTTTATCCTGCAACTCCTTCGAGAGAAGACACTGCCAGCTCACCAGCGACTCATTGATGCATCATTGTGTACGGCAAGGTACTTACACTCGGCCTATCGAGGGCCGATCTGAGATTGATCTACAAGCGGCCGGCCAATCCGGCCAACGAATGGAACATCTCGACTCATCTCTTCTCTGTCAAATGATCACTCTCGATCCTCCACATTTTCGCGAAGCTCTGACAAAACCGAATAACAATGGCCGAGTCCATGAAAGATGGCCTACCATCCGACGTTGTCAAAACAGTCACCACTGCCATCGATAATGCAAACGAAGAACTCCGAAACATAAATTTACAAATATGGAACAACCCAGAAGTCATGTTTGAAGAATTCAAAGCCGCCGATCTTCTATCATCCTGGTTCGAATCCAAATCCTGGACGGTGAAAAGAGGAGTCTACGGTATAGAGACAGCATTTGAAGCTCGATTCTCCGTTAAAGAAGGTGGAAGAACAGTATGCTATAATGCAGAATACGATGCTTTACCAGGGATAGGCCACGCGTGCGGACACAACCTCATCGCCACCTCCACTCTTGCCTCAGCCATCGGTGTGGCGGCAGTCATGCAAGAGAAGCAAATCCCAGGCACGCTTGTGGTGATGGGAACACCGGCCGAAGAGACAGGAGGTGGGAAGTGGATAATGGCAAACCATGGCGCATGGAAAGATTGCGATGTATGTCTCATGACGCATGGCATGTCTTCCTTCTCCACGCCCCTGTTTATCTCAAAAGCGAGTTGGAAGTTTAGGGCAAAATTCCACGGTAAAGGCAGTCATGCTGCCGGCGCACCTTGGGATGGCAGAAATGCTTGTGATGCTATCGTGCATGCTTACAATGGACTTGCGTTGTTGCGACAGCATATCGGCAAGGACGAGAGTATCCAAAGCGTTATCCTTGAAGCTGGTAAAGCGCCCAATGTCATTCCAGACTATGCAGAAGGTAGCTACTCGATACGAGCGAAGAACTCCAAGGGACTGTATGCGTTGAAGGAGAGAATTCTGCCGATATTTGAAGGTGCTGCTGCAGCTACGGGTTGTACGGTAGAAGTTTTCTGGTAAGTTGGATGTATTTGCCAGAGTTGCTGCGCTGGCTAATTGGATCAAGGGATGCACTTTACGAAGATGTTTTGTCCAACCGGACTCTGGCTGAACGGTATCGTTCGTATATGCTAACCGAGCTTGGGTTGGCTGCCGAGGACATGATTGCTATTGACGAATCTCTGGTAAAGCACGCTCAAAACGGAAGCTCCGATCATGGAAACTGCACCTACATCACTCCTGGTATTCAAGCCCTGTTTTCAATCAAGGCGGAGGATATGCCACACACCCCTGCGTTCCGCGAAGCGGCTGGCAAAGATTTTGGTCATGCAGAAGCCCTCCGTGCTGGCAAGGCGAATGCGTTGATTGGTCTTGAAGTCATGTTGAATGATGCTTTCTACCAAGATGTTCGAGCGGAATGGCAAGGCAGTATGAAGGAAGCTGGACGGCTGTAGCAGATTAGCAACACCCTTCAAGAGCCAGGAGTGAGTGAGTGGAGGTAAATATTGTGTCTTTATGAGAATCATGAGCATTGATCCAACAGCTCAAAATTCCGACCACGATTTCTGCCAGCCATCAGACAAGTCCACAGAGCTCCCTGAAGTGCGTATTGGAAGCTCTGAGCTCGCCAGGTGTACCGATAGCAGCGACGCTTCCTGCATCCATCATAATGACCATCTTCGACTCCAGAATAGTTGCTGTCTGCTCAATGTTAGCTGGTTCTCATGAGTCAAAGTATAGCTTCATGCCACCCTGTGCGCAATAGAGATAATAGTACAGTCTTTGAAGCTGGTGTTCAGGACCTCACGGATGACGGCGTCAGTCTCGGCATCTAGGCTGCTGGTCGCTTCATCGAGAACGACCAATCTGCTCTTCCGCAGAACAGCCCTCGCCAAACAGAGCAATTGTGCCTGACCTTGACTAAGACTTTGCTGGTCGATATCTGTATCGAGGCCGCCACGACTAATAATTAGTTCCAGTAGATGCACCTTGTCGATTGCAGCGAGCAAGTGTGCGTCACTCAGCTCATTCTCCGGGTCAAGATTTTCTCGTACTGTGCCAGGTAGAAGAAATGGATGTTGTGGGATGGCGATGATGCTGCGGCGAAGCACACCCGGGTTGACGTCTTTGATATCAGTGCCGTCAACAAAGATATTGCC